>Ga0105097_10000889_pt1 | contig 14058 bp, 18 predicted proteins | sample PPLLak12cMay2015_FD_87035 | JGI IMG/M metagenome (GOLD analysis project Ga0105097, IMG submission 87035) | Freshwater sediment microbial communities from Prairie Pothole Lake near Jamestown, North Dakota, USA - PPLs Lake P7 Core (1) Depth... | ecosystem: Environmental > Aquatic > Freshwater >... | reverse complement strand
CAGCCCCATCCCCAAGCGCATGGTTGGATTAAACCTCACCCGCCAGGCACCCGCCACCCCAGAAAGGATCGAACGCATCCGGATTCTGGGCAATAGAACCGGTCGGGTGATGGCAGACCTGATCACCTGGTTCAGCAATGCCTGTTATCTGCTGGACGGGCATCCAGCCGTTTTCCTCTATGATCCCTGCGCGGTGGCATGGCTGATCCAGCCGGACCTGGTGCGTTCGCAATTCCTGCATGTGGCGATTGAACTGAAAGGAGAATATACCCGTGGGATGACCGTCTGTGATTACCGCTGCCTGATCGGTTCGGATCCGGGAGAGGAGATCACTGGAGAAATCTCACAGGTTCGGCAGGGACTACAGCCGAATGTCAATGTGGGGTTGCGCCTGGATTCGGATGGATTCTTCGAACTCCTCACGTCCACCCTTAAGTTGTATCCATAAATAATTGCAGGAAATTCTTATTCATTATAAGGATCTAGGTTTTTTGGATTGGATCTTATAATTAAAATACGATCAACCCACACAAAACAACTTGAGGGGTAATTTATTTTGAATATTCTTTTTTGGATACCACTGGGAATAAGATATACGACTTCTCTATTCGTAGGTTGGCAAATTGGTTTGCATCGTATATCTTTTTTTAAGAATTGAGAATGTGTGTTTTTTTTGTATAATACACACAAATGTAGATATATGAAAAATTCAATAATTCCTGAAACTAACCCGGTCTTCCTTCAAATATTCGAAGCCGCCAGTGATGGGATTTTAATCACAGATCTGGAAACAGGTGCTTTATTAATAGCCAACCCGGAGGCAGCCGAGATGCATGGCTACCCACCCGGTGCTTTCATTCGTCTCCCCTTGATGAGATTGATTAGTGCCAAGAGCCGGATTTCATTAAATGATTTCTCGCAGGTAATAACACGGGGCGGCATTTATGAAATGATGGCGCAGCATGTCCGCCGGAATGGGACCTTCTTCCATGCCGAATGGCGTGCAGCTGGATTTGAGTTCCAGGGAAAGCATTGCGCCCTGGTAATTCTGCGTGATGTAAGCAAACGTGTGCATGCGGAACACCAGCTTCAGCAACGGGTGGAAGTCCGTGCGAATGAACAAGCTGCCCTGCTGGAAATCTCCCAGAGCCTGGCATCCACACTGGAACTGCAACCGGAATCGATCCTGGATCAATTGAGAGTGTTGATCAAATATTCTCAAGCCGGTTTATTCACGCTGGAAGACTCAACCCTTATTGCTGTGGCAGCCTGTGGACCTGAACCGTTGAAAGAATTAGTGCCTTTTAGGATCCGCATAAATGATAAAAAAACCTTGGGGACGCTTTTCAACGAGCACAAACCTATAAGGATTGCGGATTTAGCAAGCAATAACCCATCAGCGTTTTTTATAAAATCGTTACTCGTGGAAAATTCAGCAGCTCTATTGAAAGGGATGCGATCCTGGATGTGGGTACCCCTGGCAGTGAAAAATCGAATCATCGGTGGTATAGGCCTTGGGCATTCGGAGCCGAATTACTTCACTACGCACCATGCAGAGCTGGCGATGACCATTGCCAACCAGGCAGCAGTGACCCTTGTAAATGTAGAGCTTTATGAGCATGCCCAATCACTGGCTGTGTTACAGGAACGCCAGCGACTTGCGCAAAACCTGCACGATGCGGTTAATCAGAGCCTTTTTTCTGCAGGTTTGATCGCCGAAGTTTTACCGCAACTTTGGGAGAAGAATCCTGGAGAAGCGCGCAAGGCGTTGGAGGATCTACGCAGGCTCACCCGGGGAGCGATGGCTGAAATGCGAGCTTTGCTTGCCGAGCTGAAACCATCCACCTTGACGGATTCAGAATTAGGAGACTTGCTGCGCCTGCTTGGAAACGCGTTCGCCGGTCGGACGAACATTCCGGTTGACGTGACGATAAATGGAGAAGGAAATCTGCCTGCTGAAACGCAGGTGGCCATTTACCGGATCTGCCAGGAGGTATTGAACAATATTGTTAAACATGCCAAAGCCAGTCGGGTGGAAATAATATTGAAGCAGGCAAAATCCGGGTTGGTGCTGCACATCCGTGACGATGGCTGTGGATTTGACCCTTCGAAACTATCACCCTCCGGTCATTACGGGTTGGAAATGATGCATGAACGCGCCGATGCGGTGGGAGTGGAATTGACGATCACCAGCCAGCCAGGTCGAGGAACGGATATTATGATCTTCTGGGGAGAACAGGAGGGCTTGTGACCGAAGCTGTACCCAACCCCATTCGCGTCATGGTTGTGGATGACCATGCTATGGTCCGCCGTGGATTGGCAACCTTTCTCATGGTCTATGATGATCTGGAGTTGGCGGGTGAAGCTGAAAGCGGCGAAGAAGCGATACAGCTTTGTTCTGAAGTAAAACCGGATGTAATCCTCATGGATATGGTCCTTCCGGTAATGGATGGGGCAGCCGCCACCAGCGTCATCCGAAAACGTTATCCGAAAGTTCAAGTAATCGCGCTTACAAGCTTTAAGGACAAAAATATCATCAAAAACGCACTGGAAGCCGGGGCGATCGGGTATTTATTGAAGGATGTTACTGCGGCTGAACTTGCCCTTGCCATTCGAGCAGCACATGCAGGACGTGCCACGTTATCGCAGGATGTTGCCCAGGTGATTGTACAAACCGCAGGGCAGCCCCCCGAACCTGGCCTTGACCTGACCGAACGTGAACGGGAAGTGCTCGCCTTGATGGTGGAAGGCCTGAATAACACCCAAATCGCTGGCAGGCTTACGGTCAGCCCGTCCACAATTAAATCCCACGTCAGTAACATCCTTTCCAAGTTGGGGGTTTCCAGCCGCACCGAAGCCGTTACCCTGGCGTTGCGGCACGGTCTCGTGACCTGATCCTAATTTACTCTTCCCCCAAGTGGCGGATATAAAGACTCCCCGGCTGATGGTTCCAGCCGGGGAGTCTTTATCGTACGATAAATTCATGACTCGCGTATATTTGGCCGACGCAAGACTCGACGAGCGCTCCGCACTGCGCCTGATGCTTATGGATTTGAAGATGGAAATATCTGGCGAAGCGGCTGATTGGGTGACTACTTTGAGAGATGCGCCGATCAGCCATGCAGACATGCTGTTGGTGGATTGGGACCTGCTTCCCGAAACAGCCACAGCTGCACTTGGAATGCTTCGAGAAGCCTGCCCGGCCGCGCTGGTCATCGTCCTTATCAGCCATCTGGATGCCCGGCAACAGGCTGCACTCTCAGCTGGCGCAGATGCATTTATCAGCAAGGGGGAGACGCCAGAACGTGTGGCTGAACGACTGAGAAATGTCGCTGCGAGTATCCCTGTTTAAATAATCAACAGGCTGATCGGAAGGACAAACACAACCGGCGCAAAACGCTGTCCCGAGCGCCGGCGAAAACTGGGGCAGCTATCAATAAGGAAAGGAGACGAGACAATGAACAAAGATATTTTTGAAGGCCAGTGGAAACAAATCCGCGGTCAGGCAAAAGGTTGGTGGGGAAAACTCACCGACGATGACCTGGATCGGGCTGCCGGCAAGTACGACGTCATGGTTGGCATCCTCCAGGAAAAGTATGGCTACAGCCGCGAGGCAGCAGCCGATGAGCTTGATAAGCGCATGACTGAGTATGAAGCTGCGCTTAAAAAGTAGGTTGCTCTAACCATCATAAAAAATCGGGTTCGAATGGCCACATTCCTCACCGGGAGTGTAGCCGGATCGACAAAAACCATGTACGGTATTCCGTACAAAACTGATTTTCAAAGAGGAGAAAAAATGAACATTATCATCTATCTTATTGCTGCAGCAATTGTTGGCTGGGTGGCGAGTGAAATCATGAAAGACCGGGCAAACCTGCTGATCAACATCGTCGTTGGCATTGTGGGTGCTTTTATCGCCGGGTGGTTTATCAGCCCGCTACTGGGAATCGGAACGATTAACGACACAATTAATATTGCGACAATGCTGGTTTCGCTTGTTGGCGCGATCATCTTGATCGCGATCGTTCACCTGGTACGCCGCAGGGTATAAACACCGGCGATAAATCTCTCAAATTAGAGATGAGGAGCAGAGGTGCATAAAAGCACCTCTGCAATACCCTGTACGAATTCTTGAATTTGAGCAACCTGGAGCAGGTTCAAAAAAGGCAAATATGACAAACAACAGAATATCAGAAGTTCAAACGACTCAAACAGAACCCGGACGTGAACAGCGGATTTTTACTTTTAAAGCCACCCAGCTGGTCTGGTGGTTTTTTGGCATTCTCGAAGCCCTACTGGCTCTTCGCTTTATTCTTAAGTTGATCGGAGCGAATCCGGATAGCCCGATTGCCGGTCTAATTTATGGGATCACCGACTTTTTCTTGCAGCCCTTCTCAGGGTTAACTGCAACCCCTACAGCTGGCGGCATGGTGCTGGAAATCTCGACCATTATCGCCATGGTGGTATATGCCCTGATCGCCTGGGCGCTTGAAAGATTGATTTGGGTGATCTTCTATCGCCCGCGAGGACCTATTGTAGGCGTCACACAAACAACGACAACAGATCAACACAAATCCGAATAATTGAGGCCCAAAATGGATTATTCAACAGGAAAATACGATTCAAAAATGAATAGCCCTAATTTTGTAAAGAGAATAATTCAAATCTTGTATGGATTTTCCATGTTGATGATCGGATTTTTTCGGGTTACTGATGAAGAACGTATTGCTGCAGGGATCCATATCGACTACGAAAAACAAGAAAGTCCAGCAAACTTTCATCTCTGATTTGGTGTTCACCTGGCCGAAAATGATGATCGAAACTCTAAATATTCATGAATATTAAGGAAACCTACCATGAAAAGATTAAGTCGAATCGCTTTTTTGCTGTTACTGGCGATCTTTCTTATCATATTCATAAATATAAAGGACTCCTTCCATGGGCAGACCAAATAGAAACATCGTTTTGTTAATCTTGGTGGTCTTACTCGTCAGCTGGGGAGTGTTCCTTAAGCTGATCCCGGCTATCGGCGGTTTGTGGGTGATCCTCATGTTCCTTGCCATAACTTTAGGGGTCTTCATTGTTTTAATAAAACCGATAAGGCGATAACCTCTGGTAATGGGCAATATTAATCAAACAGATCAATTACTGATCATTCAAAAGGAGAAATATCATGTGGACAATCATATTAATTCTTGTGATCCTGTGGGCGCTTGGTGCTTTCGGACGAAATATCAGTCCCCGGTTCCCAAAAACAGGTAAATGGATTCATGTACTGATCGTGATCGCGATCATCCTCATCGTCTTGAGCCTGTTAAAGATGATCTAGACCTTACAGGCTCTAACGGTTGAAAAGGGTCTCGCGGAAGCCATCGAGAACGTGATTGCGTTTACCAAAAGCCCATACTGGGTCTGGTAAATGACTAGTTGGAATTAATTGAGGGTACTCTTCCAAATTCTTAACCCGGCGTTCGTGTTGAGACCAGGAATATCAATTCGGAATAATGCTTTTAGGCCGATTGATCCACCCACAATTGAAAACTTTCAATATTAAAGGAGTTCGTAATGAAAAGATGCGATGAGGTAATGACGAATAATCCGGTTTGCTGCCTACCGAATGACACGGTGGTAAAAGCGGCCAAATTGATGAAGAGCGGGAATGTCGGTTCGATACCAGTAATCGATAACGCGAAGACCCGAAAATTGGTCGGTATCGTAACGGATCGTGACTTAGTCATGAAAATCGTGGCTGAGGGAAAAGAACCAAAATCCACCAATGTTGCTGCGGTGATGACAGCCCAAGTTGTCAGCTGCCAATCCGAAGATGACTTACAAAAGGCGATGGATGCCATGGCGAAGAATCAATTGCGGAGGATCCCAATTGTTGATAAAAACGGCGGGATCCTGGGGATTGTTTCCCAGGCCGATGTTGCAACCAGGGTCGATAAACCAAAAAGAACTGCCGAAATGATAAAAGAAATCTCGCAGCCCAAACCGCAATAATTAAAATGTTGAGACAATAAAGTAGGAGATTGACCGAGGAGTCCTTCTTAATGGATGGTAACTTTCATAAACACAGAGAGATCTTACGGGACCTGGCCTGCCAGGCAATGTTGGATAGAGGTTTCCTACCTGATTTTTCCAAGGAAGCATTGGCAGAACTGGAAACGATTCAAACCCCTGCGCCAATCAATGTACAACCCTCCCGCGATCTCAGGGGATTCCTTTGGTCATCCATTGATAATGATGACTCTCTTGATCTGGACCAATTAACCACCGCTCAGATTCTTCCTGGAGATAAGGTGAAGGTTCTCGTGGCTATTGCAGATGTTGATTCTCTGGTCAGAAATGGGTCAGCAATCAATGAACATGCCCGCCATAATACAACCTCGATTTACACCGCCGCAATGATCTTTCCCATGCTACCCGAAAAAATATCCACGGATCTTACCTCCTTAAACTTCAATGAAGATCGCGAATCCATTGTGGTTGATATGACGGTCGGTGCAGATGGCTCTCTGGAAGATTCGGATGTTTACTTTGCATCAGTCAACAATCATGCAAAACTTGCCTACAACAGTGTGGCAGCCTGGTTGGAAGGGAGAGGACCTGTTCCTGAAGCCGTACAGGCAGTCAATGGACTCGAAGAGAATCTACGATTGCAGGACAAGACCGCCCAACGGATGAAGAATCTTCGGCATGTCAATGGGGCTCTTAGCCTTGAGACAATTGAGACTAAACCAATATTTGATGGGGATCAGATCCGCTCTCTTGAAATTGAAGAAAAGAACCGTGCAAAAGAGATCATTGAAGATTTCATGATAGCGGCAAATGGAGTGACTGCGCGATATTTATCAAGCAAGAAATCACCATCCATCCGTCGGGTGGTTCGCACACCAAAACGCTGGGAGCGGATCGTGGAGATTGCGGGAGTAAACGGCATCAAACTACCCATGAACCCTGACTCAAAAGCGCTTGAAGAGTTCCTGATTAAAGAAAAAGCCGCTGATTCGGTTCGATTCACCGACTTATCATTGGCGATCATCAAGTTATTGGGGCCGGGAGAATATGTTGCCGAACTACCCAATGGGAATGTCCCCGGTCACTTTGGCCTGGCAGTCCAGGATTATGCTCATTCAACAGCTCCAAATCGCCGCTTTCCCGATTTGCTTACTCAACGATTATTAAAAGCAGCCTTGAATGGACAGCATGTTCCATATAGTAAAGAAGAGCTTGATATTCTAGCAGCTCATTGTACCGAAGCCGAAGATGCGGCGAAGAAGGTGGAAAGACAAGTTGAAAAATCCGCTGCCGCGCTTCTCCTGGAATCGAGAATCGGGGAGCAGTTTAATTCAATTGTGACCGGGGCTTCCGAGAAAGGAACCTGGGTTCGGCTTCTCGATATCCCGATTGAGGGAAAACTGGTGCATGGGTATGATGGCTTGGATGTTGGAGATCAAATCCAGGTACAACTGATCTCGGTCGCTGTCGAAAAAGGGTTTATCGATTTTAAAAAAACCTGATTTTCAGGATGTTATTGTAGATAGCCCAAGTGTCTCATCTCGAAAATGTTTCAGGAAAAGACGCAATAAAAAAAAGAGTGGCAAGAATGGTTGAAATTGACAATCAGAAAACTCCCTTAACGAATAAGCGCCACCTGCGAGCAAAACTTATCTTTAACCCCAATGCAGGAGCTGCCAGATCAACCCCTGTCGAAATCGTGGATGTGATCCATGAAATGCAAGCATGGAACATGGTTCCTGAAACCTATTTAGTCGAACCGGGGGTCGACCTGCCAGCAGCGGTCAAAGATGCGCTCGCAAAGGGGATTCGATTGTTCGTGGTATGCGGGGGCGATGGCACAATCACTTCTGTCGCCCGCAGCCTGGCAGGTACAAGTGCCACACTGGGGATTATCCCGATCGGTTCGCAGAACAATACTGCCCTCAGCCTGGGTATCCCTGATGACATTCCAGCTGCCATCGCCATCCTGCGATCTGGCCGGCGTATTAAAGTCGATGTTGGAATGATAACCTGCGGTGGAAAATCCGTTCCATTTTTAGAGGAAGTCTCGGTAGGTCTGATTTCAAACCTGTTTCCTTCTGCTGATGATATCCAACATGGAAACCTGGCACAGATCGGGGAATTTTTGAAAACACTGGCGGCCACTCCCCCGGCAGAGATATATCTGACCCTGGATGACGGGCAGAAAATGCATAACCTGGGTTATGTGGTTCTGGTGTCGAACATGCCATATATTGGTTCCCATTACATGGTTGGTTCTGCTGCAAGTTTTAAAGACGGTCTCTTGGACGTGCTGTTCTTTGCAGACCTATCCAAGCTGGAGTTATTGAATTACGTCTTCCAGGGGGTGGGTGTGGAAAACCTGGAGGATGACCGCATTCAGCATTTTCATGTGCGCGCGTTGGATATCCGGACCCGACCTGCCATGGAAATCCTTGCAGATGGAATCCTGATCGGAAAAGGGAAGCTGCACTTGGAAGTGCACCGGCGCGTCCTCGGAGTGATGGTTGGACACCCATTATCCATTGAGGAAAAACAGTCAGGAATTAATCCGGGAAGAAAATGATCATGCAGCCTGCATCAGACATTAAAACATCCTGTCCATGCGACCGAATTACCCTTTGGGTCAGCGGTCATCAATCAATCGCGCGGTTGATTATCACCACAATAGGACTTATTGTTGTCCTTTTAGTGATGCCTTCTTACCTGCGCAACATCTTTTGGGATGGGATTCAGAACCATAAAATTCTTACCAGCCTGCTTTTGATTTTTGGGATCCTAGCAGTCTCTTTAGTGTGGTCAGCTGGCCAAATAATTGATACCTGGGTTTTTTCGTATTTCAATGTCTATGGGGACCGCTCCATTTGGATGGATCGGTTCATGTTTGCTTTTACGCAACTTGGCAGTGGAATTTCCGCACTGGTGTTTACCCTGGTTCTTTTTTTTACAAATAATCGCCGCCTTGCATATGAACTCATACTCGGTTCTGTTTTGTTATGGTTGATAGTCCTGTTGATAAAAATATTAATCCACCGGTCGCGGCCATTTTTCCAGCTGACAGAGGCACGCATTATCGGGGGTAGGGCGATCGGTCATTCTTTCCCGAGTGGGCATACCAGCCAGGCATTTTTTCTGGCTGTATTACTGACTAATTTTTTTCATTTCAGTATTTGGGTGAACTTACTTTTTTTCGCGGCCGCATTGATGGTAGGGATCACACGCATGTATGTTGGGGCACACTACCCACGGGATGTCTTAGCCGGGATCGTATTGGGGAGTGCCTGGGGGTTAATTTGGTTAGTCTCTAGTGGTTATGTTTTAGACAGAATTGGGTAAATCAATAAATATGGAAAATCCGGCAATCGTGTTTTGGACAAATCGCAGAGGAGATCAATATGAGTAAAGTTGTGGGTCTGTGGATCGACCACCGTAAAGTTGTCCTCGTGACAATTGAGAATGAAGAAGAGTTCATACTTGAAATCAAGTCGAACCTTGAAAAACATGTCCGATTTTCAAGCGGAACGAATTCAAAAGCATCCAATAATCCGCAGGGATCAACCGCAGAGGATGTGCGAGACCGGCAATATGGAAACCATGTCGGAAAATTCTATGAAGCGGTTATTCCATTTCTGCGGGATGCAGATTCAATTTGGATCTTTGGCCCAGGGGAGGCGAAGATCGAATTTGAGACATACCTTAAACATGAAAATCTCGGGGAACGCATTATTGGTGTCGAAACCGTGGACAAAATGACGAATCCTCAAATTGCAGCCAAAGTTCGGGATCGTTTTCTTCATTAATGAATGGTGATATTAATACCGTAAAAAAATCTTATTAAATATCGAACCAACATGAAAACACTGCTCATCATTTCAAAATTTCCACGAGTTCGAGGCACTTGATGAATCTATCCATTATTGTCATCAGCGATATCTTTTTTCTCATGAATTTACTCAGGATGATTATAGGAGTGTAACGAAAGCATGGATTCACATCCTCCCTCCAAACTGGATGCCTGGACTTTTCGCAAGGTGATGTGGGCAACGCTACTCCTGGTTTTTGTTGCCCTGGGTTTCTGGCTTTTATACCGGTTCTACCAGGTGATTTTTATTATTTTCATCGCCATCCTGATGGGAACGGTCATCCGGCCGGTGATCAACTGGTTGAATAAAAGAGGAGTCCCCCGGATCGCAGGGTTTATTTCAATATTCATTCTGTTGTTGTTGCTTTTTATTGGTTTTATGCTGTTATTGTTTCCATTAGTTCTAGATCAGGGTTCAGCGATTATCGCAGATGTTCCGGGATACTATCAAAATCTCCGGTTGTGGTTGGCAGATACTGGAAATCCAATGATTGTGGGTCTGGGAGATTTTCTTCCTGCTACGCTTCCAAACCTGGCGCCGGACCAACAAACAGGACTGCAGGTGCTTGCTTCTGCAGAACAGGCGATGGGGTATGTGTCATCTGGGGTGAGATTCATTTTTATTGTTCTGGCAATTTTTTTATTGGCATTTCATTGGACGCTTGACGGATCGCAAACAATTCAATCCTGGCTGCTTCTCCTCCCAAGGGATCAACGCAGCAGCATTGGCGAGATGATTTCGGCCATGGAGACCAAGGTGGGTTCCTTTCTGGCTGGGCAAGGAGTCCTTTGCCTGACCATCGGAGTCATGGCTTTGATCGCTTACCTCATAATTGGTTTGCCGAATGCCCTGATCCTGGCACTTATTGCTGGAGTGATGGAAGCTGTACCCATGATTGGGCCGTTCCTGGGGGCAATTCCAGCAGCTTTTATCGCTTTGTCCCTCTCGCCTTCCAAGCTGATCTGGGTGATCCTTGCGACAGTGATCATTCAACAATTGGAAAACAACCTCCTTGTTCCGCGCGTCATGCGCAAGGCAGTTGGGGTTAATCCTTTCGTGTCCCTGCTTGCAATTTTCACCTTTAGCACCTTTTTTGGGGTTATTGGTGCGCTGGTGGCAATCCCACTCGCCGCGATCATCCAGATCTTATTGGATCGATTCCTCTTTCGCCCCGGTACAGTGGAGCCTGAGGACTCAACCAGGCGCGATGCCACCAGCCGGTTGCGGTATGATGCACAAAACCTAGCCCTCGGGCTGCGTCGGCAGGCTAGGTTTAATAAAGGTGGATCCACCCAAAGGATTAAGCAGGTGGATAAGGTGATGGATGAGATCGAAACCATAACAACGGATCTGGACGCCCTTTTAGCACAGGTTCCTCCTGAAGGCAAGCCATGACGAAGCAGATTATCCGCATCGGAATAGCTGTTCTAACTTCGCTTCTTGCGCTGGTTGTGTTATGGCAGTTCCGGGTGATCATTGCTTATATTTTAATTTCGGTTGTACTCGCCGCAGCATTAAGACCCTTGTTGAATCGTCTGGCTGGGAGGAAATTCTTTGTACGAATAGCATGGATCATGCTTTACGTACTGGTTCTGGGAGCGTTCCTTGTAATTGTCTTCCTGACGGGTAAGGCTGCAATTGCTGAAGTTCAAGATTTTGGAGCGGGTTTATCAAAACAGAATGCTTGGACATTGCCCTTCTGGCTGGAAGGTACTACCTTCCAGCAGACTTTGGTCTCTTGGCTGCCGCCTCCCAGCGCTGTATTTATTGCGATCGCCGGAGAACAAGGACAGCTTGTGCTGCCAACCATTCTTGGTTTCTTGAAGGGGTTTGGTGGAGTATTGGCTGCTGTGCTCATCATATTCTTTTTGAGCATTTATTGGAGTGTAAATCAAATCCATTTTGAACGGTTATGGCTCTCCTTGCTTCCTTCCGGTCAGCGAAAACAGGCACGGGGTATCTGGCGGGTGATCGAACCTGATCTTGGAGCATATATTCGCGGCCAGGGTTATCTTAGTCTCTTAGCCGGGTTGCTACTGGTTCTTGGTTATTGGTTACTTGGATCACCTTATCCGGTTTTACTTGGAGTTGTAGGGGCACTTGCGTGCCTGGTCCCAGTGGTGGGACCTTTCCTGGCAGTAATTCCAACCATTCTGGTCGGTTTGCTAACAAGCGTGCAACTCAGCGCATTTACTGCAATTTATGCGATCGGTGTTCTTATTGCATTGCAGATATGGGTTAAACCACGGCTTGGCAACCGTAAATGGGATAATCCGATCCTCACCATCATTTTACTGCTTGTGTTAGGGGATGCTTTTGGGATTATTGGCCTAATTCTCGCGCCACCATTATCCGTCGTGTGCCAGATCCTTTGGCGCAGACTGGTAACTCACCGGGCTCTCATCGGAGAAGCTGCTCAAATTTCGGATCTTAAAGATCGTTTGATGAGATTAAGAGAAACCGTTGAGGCGTTGGATGAGCCACCTATACCCTTGATCATAAGTAGTATGGAACAACTTTCCAATCTGATCGAGAAAGCTGAACCAATTCTCAAAGAAATTGAGTCAGGTGAATCCTCCGGGATGATTAACCCAATTACATCCGAGTCGGGTCAAGGCACATAAAGGATTCGTAATCAGCAATCCACGCAATTCATTAATACCAAATTGGTCCAGAAAATCCAAACCGGGGAATAAAAAAAAAGAACCCTAATTAATTCATAGCTTTTCGGGTTCTTCTACCTTCTCAGTATTACCGAGAATGTATTAATTATTTCTCATTCCATTGATTCCGATCTAATTCTTTTCCGGTGCAATCGTTTCTGGTTTCAGTAATTCATCGAACAGAGACCGGTAATAAATAAACGCCTGCCTTAATTCTTCTGTATCTGCCTGGTGTTGCTCATTTTTAATCGCTATTGCGCGAGCTGCGCGGTAATTGCTCACCAGGGTGGGATAACTAACCGATATATCCGCAGCCCGCTCTTCAAAATTCGAAACCGGATAAGCTCTAACATTCATGACTTCCATGATCAGGTGATCTGCTTCAACGGTTGCTTCTCCGGGCTGGTCTACAAATTTCGATTGAACAGCTTTCCACTCAGCCAAATAACGCTCCCGCTCGTTGGCGGAAAGCGGGCGGATATTTAAACCATCCACATGCTTTTGTCGTTCAACCAGTTCAGCTTGTGCTTTTTTCTCACTGCCTGTGCTCTCCACGGTGCGATCATATTCAGCCCCAAATTTATCCTGGTACTTAGCTGAACGTTTTCGGCGGGCAAAAACGGGAGCCAATAAGGCTCCGGCAATCACCATCAGCACCACCACAACAACGATGGTAATAATTGTAGTATTCATGAAATTTCTCCTTTATTAATATTGATACCTGGCTATTTAATTCGTTACCTTCGACCTGTCACTCCCACGAAATAAAAAGGTCAGAAGAATCCCTGCCAAAAATCCGCCAATGTGGGCCATGTAAGCGACACCACCCGTATCAGCAGTTGTGGAAAGGGAACCGATACCGCTAAAGAACTGAAGCACAAACCAGAGCCCGATTACTAACAGGGCGGGGACCTGAATTGCGCGTTGACCTTGCATCACATTTATCTTTCCTTTGGGGAATAGAACTATATATGCTCCCAGTACTCCGGCAATAGCTCCTGATGCCCCCAAATTGGGGATGCTGGATGTGGTGTTAAAAATCAACTGCGCAAATGTTGCTGCGAGTCCGCAGATTAAATAAAAGATCAAGAACTTGACATGCCCGAATCGATCTTCCACGTTGTCACCGAAAATCCACAGGTAAACCATATTGCCTAATAGGTGAGCCCACCCGGCATGCATGAACATGGATGTGAAAAGCGTTAGGGAAGCAGCGATTGGATTTTCCAGAAACCGGACGGGAATAAAAGCCCACTGCTCGATGAAGGCGTTACCGCTAAACAGCTCTAAAACGAAAAACAAGATGTTTGCAGCGATCAAGCCATAAGTGATATATGGGACAGTTCTTCGAGAGGAATTGTCATCCCCAATAGGCATCATAATGTTTATGTACTTCCTCCCTAGAAAGATTATTCAAATCTAGACGACCACGAATAAAAGCACGAACCCTGGGGTGTCCGGACCGGTTCTTCAACCCCAGGGTTATTTGCACTAAACCATTAAAGGTT
>Ga0105097_10000888_pt1 | contig 14066 bp, 8 predicted proteins | sample PPLLak12cMay2015_FD_87035 | JGI IMG/M metagenome (GOLD analysis project Ga0105097, IMG submission 87035) | Freshwater sediment microbial communities from Prairie Pothole Lake near Jamestown, North Dakota, USA - PPLs Lake P7 Core (1) Depth... | ecosystem: Environmental > Aquatic > Freshwater >... | reverse complement strand
TCAAGCTCGGTAAGAGACTTGGGCTAAGGGTTAAAGTGCTAGATATGCTCCAACTGATCGAGCAAGGCTTTGGCGGCATCCTTGCAGTGGGGAAAGGCTCTGAACATGAGCCGCGCTTCATCATCATGGAATATGGGGAAGCCAAACAGGAGACTCCTACGATCTGCCTGGTGGGTAAAGGTCTGACCTTCGACTCAGGTGGTTTATCCCTCAAACCAGCCGAAGCAATGGAAACCATGAAATCGGATATGGGAGGCGCTGCAGCGGTCTTTGGCGCGATGCAGGTAGCAGCAAATCTCAAACTTCCGTTGCACCTGGTGGGTCTGGTCTCCGCCGCCGAAAATATGCCCAGCTCCAACGCCTACCGGCCTGGTGACATCGTGAAATCTCTTAGCGGTAAAACGATCGAGGTGCTCAATACCGATGCCGAGGGACGGATCATCCTTTCGGATGCTCTTTTCTACGCACAGCGCTACAACCCGAAGGCGATCGTGGAACTTTCCACGCTCACCGGTGCGATCATCATCGCGCTGGGTTCGCATGCCACCGGCCTGTTCGCCACCGACCAGGACCTGGCGGATCAACTCATTCGGGCTGGAGAAGCCTCCGCAGAGCGCGTCTGGCAATTCCCAATGTGGGAGGAGTATCACCAGATGGTAAAAAGCGAGGTCGCCGACCTCAAAAATCTTGCCGGGCGTCCCGCGGGTTCCATCACAGCCGGGACATTCCTGGCAGCATTCACGGGCGATTTTCCATTTGCCCACCTTGATGTCGCCGGCACAGCCTGGAATGACCGCCCCCTTAAGCCTTATGATACATCGGGTGCAACCGGTGTGGGTGTGCGCCTGCTTGCTGAATTCCTCAGAAAATTCAAATAATCCATGTTCATCGGATTTTTCACACTCGATCGGAGGAAATAATGACCGCAAACTCAAAAACAGATCTGGGAAAACCTTCCTTCATGGATAAAATGCTTAACACCGTCGAGCGGGTTGGGAATAAAGTACCCCATCCGGTACTGATGTTTTCATATCTCATCGTCGGTGTCATTGTGCTTTCAGCCATTCTTTCACTCCTCGGCGTAAGCGTCACCGAGCAGATCGCCGTACCGGTTCCGGTACCGGTGACACCCGACTTCTACGAGGATGTCAGCGAATACACGGTATCCGGAGCGGGCACCGAGGATGTGGTTTACGAGATCAAGGAACAGACCGTTGCAATCGAGAGCCTGTTAAGCATCGAAGGTATTCGCTTCCTGTTTACTTCCTTCGTTCCTAACTTCCAAGGCTTCGGAGCGCTGGCCGTTACGCTCATCGCCATGATGGGCGCAGGTGCGGCTGAAGTTGCCGGACTGATGGCTGCCCTTATCCGTAAGCTGGTCAAGGTCGCCCCGCGCTCGATGATCGTCTACCTGATCGTCCTTATCGGTGTCATTTCCAGCGTCGCCTCCGACGCGGGTTACCTGATCCTGATTCCCCTGGGTGCTGCAGCTTTTCTGACTGTTGGTCGGCACCCAATTGCTGGCCTGGCAGCAGGTTTTGGCGGCGTCGCTGCCGTCTTCATGGCCAACCTGATCCCGACGCCAACCGATGCCATGTTGATCGAGATCACCAACGAAGCCATTGCGCTGACCGGTGGAACAGCGATCTCCATCACAGCTGACTTTTATTTCCAGGCTGTCGCAGCCATCCTGATGACCCTGGTCGTAGGGGTCGTCATCGTCAAGGTTGTAGAGCCGCGCCTGGGTAAATATGATCCCTCCGAAGCAGGCGATCCCGAACAGGCTGCCGCAACCCAGGAACTCGACCCAGATGTCGAAGCTCGCGGACTGCGCCGAGCCGGCTGGGCTTTCGTTGCCGTTCTGGGCATCGTTCTGTTAGCCACCGTGCCGCCGGGTGCCCCGCTTCGCGACCCCGTAACCGGCTCGATCATCGGCCAGACTCCATTCATGGGCAGCCTTTTATTCATTGTTATGCTGAGTTTTTTTGTGCCCGGCATCGCTTATGGTACCGCAACCGGAAAATTTAAAAGCCCCAACGACGTGATCGCTGCGGTGGTCAAGACCTTTTCGGGCTTAGCCGGGTTGATCTTCATGTTGTTGATGATCAGCCAGTTTATCGCCTACTTCAACTTCTCGAACATCCCTTCTGTCCTCGCCACCGCATTGGCTGGCTGGTTGGGTCAGGCTGGCATTTCGGCAATCCCGCTATTGATAGGCTTCGTGCTGGTGATCGTTTTACTCGACTTCGTCATTCCCGGGACGCTGCCCAAGTGGGCGATCTTCGCGCCCATCTTTGTGCCGCTTTTCATCCAGCTTAATGTCCCGGCGCAGACAGTGTTTGCCGCCTACCGCGTCGGCGATTCGCCCATCAACACACTCACCCCGTTAATGGTGTACTTCCCGGTCATCGTCGCCTTCGCCCAGCGCTATAAGAAGAGCTCGGGTGTCGGGTCGCTTGTGGCGCTTATGCTTCCTGTGGCGACAGCTGTTCTGATCGCCTGGCTGATTCTGCTTATCCTGTGGTTCGTGTTGGGGATCCCGCTCGGGCCGGGGTACCCGGTGCGGTTCTAAGGAATTCACCTACTTTTTCAGGTAATCTCACTCACCTTGAAGGTGATGTGTAATTCATAAATATAGGAAAATAATAGGGAGGTTCCTTTATGTTCGAATCCCAACCAATTGATAACCTGCCAATCTGGTCTGTCTACCTGCTCGCGGTGATCTTTCTTTTCCTGGCTGCTGAAATTGGGTTCCGTCTGGGCGGGTTCGTGCAAAAGCGCTGGCCGGACCAGGCCGAGGCAGGGGTCGGTACAGTGGTTGGAGCAGCACTGGCCTTGTTGGGTTTTCTGCTCGCATTCATCACCGGGATCGCCCTGGAAAATTTCAACGCCCGGAGGCAACTAGTCGTTCTGGAAGCAGATGTGATCGGTACCACCTACCTGAGGGCAGGGTACCTGCCTTCTCCCTATAACGTAGAATCCAGGATCCTTCTGCGCGAGTATGTCGATATTCGGCTTAATGCACTCAAACCGGGAAACCTTATGGATGCGATCGCGAGTTCGGAGAAGACACACAACGATCTATGGCGACTGGCGGAAGGAGTTGTTAAGGAAAGCCCCACTCCAACGACGGCATTATATATTTCATCACTCAATGAAATGATCGACATTCACTCACAAAGGCTGCAAGCCGAGCTGGGTTTCAGGGTCCCCCAGGTGCTCATCCTTGGGTTGTTTTTGGTAGGTCTGTTAACTATGGTTCTGATAGGCGTCCATGATGGTTACCGCGAAAAGCATAACGTCCTTGCCCTGATCATGGTCATCCTGATCATATCGGTGGTTTTCCTCTTGATCATCGAACTGGATCGATCCAATGTGGGTTTGCTCCAGGTTCCCCAGGGAGCGCTGATCGAACTGCAGCAGCAATTGAAAACTGCTCCGTGATAGATTGAGCTTTGATCTACTTGATGAAATGCCGGGGAAAACCAGGCTGACGTACTCCGATGACGAAATATCGGTGTATTGCGTTTAACTTGGGTTATCATTTTTAGTTATAAAAGGTATCACATGACCCATTTGACCCGTGGTTCGATAATCTTCTTCCTCCTGGTTATCCTATTGGGTGGATGTGCTGCTGCATCAAGCACCTCCACCCTATCAACATTGAGCCTGCCTCCGACAGTGGCAATCACAGCCACGTTGGAAAAGAGCCAAATTCCGCAGGAGGCGAGCACTTTGCCTGCTGCGATGGAATACAACCTGGGCGAAACTACGATCATCCAATCGATGTTTCCGGAAGACAGTCGGTTCCGTGAGATGCCGGTTCGCTTGAATGGCATCATTTCGGTGCCGGAGGAAGGGGATAGCCCTCACCCGGTCGTGGTCATCCTGCACGGAAACCATCCGGGATGCCCCTTTCTGGAAGAAGATAAGCTAGACCGCTGGCCATGCGATCCAGAAGTGGAGCGGCGCAATTACCCAGGGTTCGAATACCTGGTGCGCCGGCTGGCAGCAGAAGGTTACGTTGCGCTTTCGATCAATATCAATGCCGATAACACCTTCGGATTTGGAGAACCGAACCACATTGAACGCCTGCGTCAGCTTGTGGATCTGCACCTGAAGGCTCTCGGCACAGCTTCCGATGGCGGATCCAACCAGTTTGGCGTAGATCTGGCCGGCCGCGCCGACCTGCGACGGTTGGCATTCATCGGTCACTCGCAGGGGGGGGAAGGCGCATATTTTCTGACCCAGTTGGAACGGCTGGATAAGGAAGAATCCTTCGAGAGACTAGGGTATGGCCCGGTATATGGTTTGATCCTCGCGGCACCTTCGGCGAATTATGGAGGTGCCACCGCTGCGAAAGTACCACTTGCCGTGATCCTGCCTTCCTGCGATGGCGATGTCTTCAGCCAGGAGGGACAGCTCTTCTACGAGACGACGCGCATTGACCCCAAGAATAGATCCTGGGCATCATCCGTCTGGCTGGAACGTGCCAATCACAATTTCTTCAATTCGACTCTTCTGGATGAGAGCCTGGAACGCCCCAGCAGACCGGATTGTGAGCCTCTCTTAACCCCCGAAGACCAGCAGAGTTTTCTAAGTAAATATGCAGTGGATTTCTTATCAGCGGCTTTCAACCAGGACCCCACCGCGATGGCACGGTTGGGGATGGAATCCGGATCTGTAGCCCCGGATACGATCCAGGGGTTTCCTGCACGGATCGCTGCGCTTGCAGCCTCTTCCGACCGGTTTCCTTTGCTTCTTCCCGCAGATGCTTCCGAATTAACCGCTAACCTGGCGGGCGGGAGCCTGGTTGCCAACGGCGTGGATTTGACGTACTGCGAAATGGGTTACTTTGTACCCTCGATGAAGCCAGGCAGCGAACCCTGCATGCGGGTGAATCTGGTCATCCCAGGTCATCCCGCCATGATCGTTGCATCCTGGCAGAAAGTAGGATCGGCATTGCGTTTTTCATTGCCGGAGGGGAGCGACCTAAACAAATTCGCAGCCGTCAGCTTGCGCGCTGCGTTGGATCCCCTCTCCCCGCTCAACCAGCCAGGCGCAATCCAGGCATTTTCAGTCCAGATCACCGATAACAGCGGGAATACAGCCACCGTGGTAACCCAGCCTGATGAACCCGCCCTGCGTTTTCCGGAAGGCAACATGGAGGAGAATGATACCTTTGAAGGCGGCTGGTTCACCGGACGGGTACCGCTGACTTCGATCCGGGTACCCTTGAAGGAATTCGAGGGAGTGGATCTCGCTAATGTCCGCGAGATATCGCTGGTATTCGATCAGAACAATAGCGGGAGCCTGTTCATCAGCGATGTTGATCTGGTTCGATGAAAGCCCCCGGATCACGTTGAATTCGACTCAATCCCAAGCCATTATTTTTTATATCGGTTGAATGAACCAGAAATTCGGATTCGGGATGCACCGCTTTTTGAATTTGGAAATTGTTAGAAGTGAGAATTTCACAGGTAGGGCAAACAAGCTCATCTCTCCATCCGATCTGACCATTCCAAGATCCACGGTGTAGACTCAAAACGTGGATTCCAATGCAGATTCGGGGAATAATCCAACGGCTTCGTTGCAGGATATACAGGAGGTGTTGTATAAGTTCAATAAATTGGAAACACAGCATCGACCATAAATCATCTATAATTGTTTTCGCGCACAGACCCGTCTTGTGGTAAACATCGGTTTTTGAATCAACAATATTTTTCTGGAGAAATGAATGCTCGATGATAGTTAGGATATGTGTACCAAGGGGATCAATCTTCCAAAACGAACGTAAATAAATATAAAGGAGTGTTATCCATGTCGCTGCAAGAATATAAACCAGGTACCGCTTTTACAGGGGTTGTCGGCCGCACCTTCGATACCTCCCAACCCGCCTGGCCGGAACCGAGCCGCGCCAGGCAGGGAGCGCCAAATGTGCTCTTCATTGTTCTCGATGATGTCGGTTTTGCCCAACTTGGCTCCTTTGGAAGCCCGATCAAAACCCCCAATATGGACTCGCTGGCTCAAAACGGCTTGCGGTTCAGCAATATGCACACAACCGCGCTTTGCTCGCCAACACGCGTCTGCATTCTGACCGGACGCAATCATCATTCCAATGCCATGGCCTGCATTACCGAAGGCTCCACTGGCTTCCCGGGCTACAACGCCAACGTACCTTTCGAAAACGGATTCCTTTCCGAGATCCTGCTGCAAAATGGATATAACACCTACGCAGTGGGAAAGTGGCATTTAACCCCGGCAGATCAAATCTCCGCTGCAGGCCCCTACGACCGCTGGCCGCTGGGGCGAGGGTTCGAGCGCTTCTACGGCTTCATGGGTGGCGAAACCCATCAGTATTATCCCGAGCTGGTCTACGATAATCACCAGGTGGAACCGCCCAAGACCCCCGAGGAAGGCTACCACCTCACCGAGGATCTGGTGGATAAGGCCATCAGCTTTATCGCCGATGCCAAACAGATTGCTCCGGATAAACCGTGGTTCATGTATTTCTGCCCCGGCGCCATGCATGCGCCGCACCACGTCCGCAAGGAGTGGTCCGATAAATATAAAGGGCAATTCGATGGGGGCTGGGATGTCTACCGCGAAAAAGTATTCGCCCAGCAGAAAGAAATGGGCATTGTACCCGCGGATGCTGAGCTTTCGCGGCACGATCCGGATGTGCAGGAGTGGGGATCGCTCTCAGCGGATGAAAGACGACTCTACGCCCACATGATGGAAGTCTTTGCAGGTTTCCTGGAACATACCGATTTTCACATCGGCCGGTTGCTCGATTTCCTGAAGGCAATGAAGGAATTCGATAATACCATCATCATGCTCGTTTCCGATAACGGTGCGAGTTCGGAAGGCGGACCCACCGGATCCGTCAATGAAAACTTGTTCTTTAATAATGTCAAAGAGGATCTTCATACCAACATCGTGCACATCGACGAGCTGGGCGATCCCACCACATTCAATCACTATCCGTGGGGTTGGACTTTTGCAGGCAACACCCCCTTCCGGCGCTGGAAACGCGAGACCTACCGCGGCGGCATCAGTGACCCATTCATCATCCACTTTCCCAAAGGTATCAAGTCCAGGGGTGAGATCCGTAGTCAATATGCACATGTTATCGACTGGGTGCCGACGATTTTGGAAATGATCGGACTCGAACCACCAAAAATTATTAAGGGCGTCCAGCAATCCCCCATCGAAGGGGTCAGCTTTGCCCATGTGCTTGATGATCCCAAGGTCGAGAGTAAGCACCATACGCAGTATTTCGAAATGCTAGGCCACCGATCCATCTATTACGATGGCTGGAAAGCGGTTTGCCCTTGGCCGGGTCCTTCTTTCACCGAAGCGGGTACCGGTTTTGGTGATCCCATAAATGCAGAGAAATTGACCGAATTGGACGCCAAGGGTTGGGAACTCTACCATGTGGAGAAAGATTTCGCTGAAAACCATAACATCGCCGAGAGCAATCGTGCCAAATTGATCGAAATGATCGCGACCTGGTATGTGGAAGCAGGCAAGTATAAGGTAATGCCAGTGGATGGGCGAGGGGTGGCACGCATGGGAGATGAACGCCCGCAGCTAACCAAGGATCGCTCCAAATACACCTTCTATCCGCACACGCAGGCGGTCCCCTTTAATGCTGGTCCGCGCCTGCTTAATCGAACCCATACCATAACCGCCGATGTGGATATCCCCGCTGGCGGTGCTGAAGGCGCCCTGGTTTCCTTTGGGGGCGTGGATGGCGGGTATTCCTTCTATGTGAAGGATAAAAAGTTGCAATATGTCCATAATTATGTTGCCCGCGATTACCTGCACGTGGAAAGCACCGTCCCGGTGCCAGAAGGGCATCACGAACTTCGCTACGAATTCGAGGTGACCGGCAAACCCGATTTCGCAAATGGCAAGGGTACCCCGGGTCGCGCCCAGCTTTATATCGACGGCAAGCTGGTGGGTCAGAAAGATTTCCCCCACACCACCCCGTTCAGCCTTGGTCTGACCGGTGGCATTACCGTTGGCGCAGACCCTGGCGCCCCGGTCGCGCCTTTCTACCAGACGCCATTCGAATTCACCGGAACAATCCACAGCCTGACCTTTGACGTCAGTGGAGAAGTGATCCAGGATAGCGAAGCGGAAATGCGCCAGATCCTGGCCAGGCAGTAGCCAAGATTCTCGATAAAAATGAGCTCCCGCGGTCAATGTAAATATCGACCGCGGGAGTTTTCTTTTTACGCACATGGTCTCATGTCAGCGCAAGTAGTATCCTGTATCCTAAACCCAAAACTTGGTAAATATTTCCCCGCTTGAATTACATAGTACCCACAAGTCTTATCGATAAATCAGCCATCCACTGCGTTATCTTCCAGTTCTCTTGACCATTTCTTGACGAAATCCACAGGTTTCTTGCCTTTGATTTTACCTTGCTGGATGTAAATTTAGATTTGTTTTTGGATAAATTAACCCAAAAACTGGATGCGATGATAATCCGACACTTTAAGGTTAAAAAAAATATTTCAGGTTCGAAGTCTTGGGATAACAACATGACAACAATTACTGGCATCATCGCCCTTGTTTTATTGGTTTATCTATTTATTTCCTTATTCAAACCGGAATGGTTCGGATGACAGACCTTCGTTGGCTATCATTTCTATTTTATTTAATTGTGCTGCTTGCACTTGTTAAACCATTAGGTGCTTATATGGCATTAGTTTTTCAGGGAGAGCGAAGCTGGCTTTCCCGAATCCTGGCGCCGGTGGAAAATTTCCTCCTTCGGATGGAAGGGGTCGATCCTTCTGAAGAAATGAACTGGAAGAAATATTCAATAGCGATTTTGCTTTTCAATCTGGTTGGGTTCATATTCCTTTTCAGTCTTCTCTGCTTTCAACAATTCTTACCATTGAATCCCCAATCATTTAAAAACATATCACCAGACCTGGCTTTCAATACCGCGGTCAGCTTCGTAAGCAATACGAACTGGCAGAATTACGCGGGAGAATCCACCCTGAGTTACCTTTCTCAGATGCTTGGTTTGACCGTTCAGAATTTTCTCTCCGCAGTAACCGGGATCACTGCTCTCCTTGCTTTAGTCCGGGGTTTTTCGCGGCACAATACAGAAAAATTGGGCAATTTTTGGAGTGACCTGAACAGATCAATCCTATATGTTCTTCTTCCCCTTTCGCTGCTCGTTTCAATTCTCCTGGTTTCGCAGGGAGTAATCCAGAATTTCCAGCCATATCGCGAAATCCAAACCCTGGATCAATCTACCGGACAAAGTACGCAGATCCTTCCCCAAGGCCCGGCTGCATCACAAATTGCTATCAAAATGTTGGGGACAAACGGTGGCGGTTATTTTAATGCTAATTCTGCCCACCCCTATGAGAATCCTACGCCCTTTTCAAATTTTATCGAAATGTTGTCCATCCTCATTATCCCTGCCTCTCTGACCTACACCTTTGGAAAAATGATTGGAGATACGCGCCAGGGATGGGCACTTTTTACCGTGATGATTGTTCTCTTCCTGATAATGACCGGGGTTGCGATTCATGCTGAAATCCAGGGAAATCCAAATTTCGCAGCCATGGGTGTAGACCAATCCGCAGGCAATATGGAAGGAAAAGAGGTTCGGTTTGGCGCTGTAAACTCTGCGATTTGGGCAACCGCTACCACCGCTGCCTCCAACGGTTCGGTAAACGCAATGCATGATTCGTTTTCACCTCTGGGAGGTTTGGTTGCCATATGGATGATGATGCTTGGCGAAGTCGTCTTTGGTGGAGTAGGCTCCGGTCTTTATGGAATGCTGGCTTTTGTGATCATCGCGGTGTTTGTGGCAGGTTTGATGGTCGGGCGGACACCGGAATACCTGGGTAAGAAAATTGAAATTTTTGAGATGAAAATGTCAGCGATCATCGTATTGATTCCGGTGATCATTGCTCTGTTTGGAACTGCAATCGCATTAATGACCTCGGCAGGTCGCGCAGGCATTTTCAACGCCGGACCTCAAGGTTTCAGTGAAGCCCTCTACGCATTCACTTCGGCAGCCAACAATAATGGATCTGCATTTGCCGGATTAAGCGGGAATACCGCGTTTTATAACATTTGGCTGGGAATCGCGATGATTATGGGAAGGTTCATCCTGCTTGTTGCTGCCTTGGCAATCGCAGGATCCTTGTCGATCAAAACAAAATTGCCTTCAACAAGTGGCACACTGCCTACTCATAACCTTCTCTTCATCGGTTGGCTCGCCGGCGTCATCATTATTGTTGGCGCATTGAGTTTTTTACCCGCATTGGCGCTTGGCCCGATTGTTCAGCATCTTTTGATGGGAACAGGGACTTTATTCTGATCATGAATGCGACGAATTCTCACACATCAATGAATATAAAACTACCTGTAAAAGCTATTCTGGATTCGTTCCTTAAGTTAAATCCCATTCATCAGTTGCGAAACCCGGTCATGTTTGTTACCGAAATTGGAAGTTTTTTAACCTCCATTTTATGGATTCAGGCATTAACCGGACATGGAGAGGCACCAGCACTCTTTATTGGGGTCATATCATTCTGGCTGTGGTTCACGGTGATCTTCTCAAATTTTTCAGAAGCCCTTGCTGAAGGACGTGGAAAAGCCCAGGCAGAATCACTACGGAAATCCCGCAAGGAGACTCCGGCAAAATTGGTGTCCAGTAAGGTGGAATCCCTGGAAGATGCCCATAGAAAATCAAAACGGATATCTTCAACAGATCTGCGAAAGAATGACCTGTACCTGGTGGAAGCCGGGGATATCCTGCCTGCAGATGGCGAGTTCGTATTCGGGGTCGCTTCGGTGGATGAAAGTGCTGTTACCGGAGAATCCGCCCCGGTTATCCGTGAGGCAGGCGGTGACCGCTCGGCAGTGACCGGGGGGACCAGGCTGCTTTCAGATTGGTTGATCGTTCAAGTATCTTCAGACCCGGGCGAGGGTTTTCTCGACCATATGATTTCGCTTGTAGAAGGTGCAAAAAGGCAAAAAACGCCAAATGAACTTGCGTTGAGCGTTCTTCTTTCAAGTTTTACTATCGTTTTTCTTGTAGTTTGTATAACGCTGCTTCCTTTTTCGATTTTCAGCGTGGAGGTCGCCGGGCAGGGCTCTCCGATCACGATCACTATACTGATTGCACTATTGATCTGCCTAATCCCGACCACCATTGGCGGACTTCTCTCTGCCATTGGCATAGCCGGTATGGATCGGCTCATTCGGCGGAATGTGATCGCAATGTCTGGTCGCGCTGTGGAAGCTGCCGGGGATGTGGATGTTTTAATGCTGGATAAAACCGGCACGATCACTTTGGGAAACAGACAGGCGGTGGATTTTTTCCCGGTGACTGGAGTCACAAAAAAAGAGCTGGCTGAGACTGCTCAGCTGGCATCGCTGGTGGATGAGACACCAGAGGGCAGGTCGATAGTAATCCTCGCCAAGGAGATGTTTGGAATCCGCGGGCAGACTATTGGCGCAAGTGAAAAAGCCCCGGATGGATTGCATTTCATTCCATTTAGCGCCCAAACCCGCATGTCAGGAGTTGATTTTGATGGTACCCAAATTTTCAAAGGTGCTCCTGATACCATGATTGATTTGATCAGAAAAAGTGATCATGAAATTCCAAAAGAATTGGTGATAAATGTTGAAAAAATCGCCAATATCGGTGGTACTCCACTCATCGTTGCCCAGAACGGTGATGCACTCGGAGTGATCTACCTTAAAGATATCGTAAAGGGTGGCATTAAAGAACGATTCTCACAGCTCCGGAAGATGGGGATTAAAACAGTGATGATCACCGGGGATAATCCGCTCACCGCAGCTGCCATCGCTGCGGAGGCCGGGGTGGATGATTTCCTGGCTCAGGCTACCCCGGAAACAAAATTAAAGCTTATCCGGGAATATCAATCCGGTGGCCGGTTGGTGGCGATGACCGGGGATGGGACAAATGACGCTCCGGCGCTTGCCCAGGCGGACGTGGCGGTGGCGATGAATACCGGAACCCAGCCAGCCCGGGAGGCGGCCAATATGGTCGATCTGGATAGTAATCCCACCAAGCTGATCGAGATCGTTGAAATCGGGAAGCAACTCCTCATGACGCGTGGATCGCTGACTACATTCAGTATTGCCAATGATGTCAGCAAATACTTCGTCATTATTCCAGCCGCGTTCGCGACCACCTACCCCGCTTTAGGTGCATTGAATATTCTAAACCTAACCAATCCATTCAGCGCGATCCTTTCAGCAGTTATCTTCAATGCCCTGATCATCATCGCCTTGATTCCCCTCGCCCTTCGGGGTGTCCCTTACTATCCCAAACCAGCCGCGAAATTACTGCGTGACAATCTGTTGATATATGGAATGGGTGGTTTGATTGCGCCTTTTATAGGTATCAAATTGATCGACATGTTTCTCTCAATGATTCGAATTGTATAGGAGCAAAGATGAAACAAAATAAAAAGAGATGGGATATTTTCAAACTTGGTTCAACAATGGCGATAATTCTTGTTGCGATCACTCCTGCCACATTCCACATTCCATCCATGTATCAAATTTGGATATTTTTGTTGGCAGTTTTGTGGATGATCCTTTGGACTACAGGAGCAATATGGTTCTGAATCAGTTACGGCCGGTAGTCATTGCTGTTATCCTTTTTACCATTCTTCTGGGGATTCTCTATCCCTTGATGGTCACCGGAATAGCTCAGATTTTCTTCAATCCGCAGGCGAATGGCAGTCTGATAACCCTCAACGAGAGGGTGATTGGGTCGGTATTAATCGGTCAAAATTTCACCTCCCCCAATTATTTCTGGGGCCGACCATCAACAACGAGTGGTTCACCTTACTCTGCTTTTGACCCAGAAAAGCAAACCGGTTCTTCAGGCTCCAATCTCGGACCCCTTTCGAAAAAACTCGTCGAAGACATCCAAAGCCGGGTAAATACCACGAAGCATGAAAACCCTAATGTAAAGCGGCAAATCCCTGTAGATCTGGTGACCGCATCAGGCTCCGGGTTGGATCCGAATATCAGCCTGGAAGCAGCTTTATACCAAGTGCCCAGGATTTCCCAAGCCAGAGGGGTTAGTGAAGAAAACCTCATCTGGATAATTAATAGAAACATCGAATATCCTTATCTTGATTTCTTGGGGCAATCCTACGTGAATGTTTTGAAGTTAAATCTTGCCCTTGATGATTTACAATAAAAACATGAAAGACCGACCAGACCCAGATGAACTATTAAAGCATATCAACCTTCAAAAACAAGAGAAAGGAAAACTCAAGATTTTCCTTGGGTATGCAGCAGGTGTTGGCAAAACATTTGCGATGTTGGAAGCAGCCCACCAGCGTCAAAAACAGGGAATCGATGTGATCATCGGGTATGTAGAAACCCACAAACGAGAAGAAACTGAGCAGATGATCCAAGGTCTGGAACTAATTCCTCGCCGAGTCATCCCATATCAAAATATCAACCTGGAGGAACTGGATACCGATGCGATCATTGAACGAAAGCCGGAGATTGTTCTGGTCGATGAGTTGGCCCACACCAATGCACCAGGATCGCGCCATCTAAAGAGATACCTTGATGTTGAGGATATTCTCCAGGCAGGGATCGATGTTTACGCGACACTCAACATTCAGCACCTGGAAAGCTTGAATGATGCCATAACTCAGGTGACCGGTGTGAAGGTGCGGGAAACCGTTCCGGATCGGATAATTGATGAAGCATCCGAGCTTGAAGTGATTGATCTACCACCAGATGAGCTGCTGACAAGACTTCGAGAAGGAAAAGTATATATCCCTGATCAGGCAAAACTCGCCATTGAAAAATTTTTCCGCAAAGGAAACCTTTCTGCTTTACGCGAAATGGCACTTCGCCGTGCTGCTGAGCGTGTGGATGATCAGATGCGGGATTACATGCATACAAAGGCAATTCAAGGACCCTGGCCAGCCACTGAAAGGCTCCTCGTGTGCGTGAACGAAGGACAATTATCGGATCGATTGATCCGTGCCACACGGCGGCTTTCCGATGAGTTAAATGCGGAATGG
>Ga0105097_10000887_pt1 | contig 14072 bp, 7 predicted proteins | sample PPLLak12cMay2015_FD_87035 | JGI IMG/M metagenome (GOLD analysis project Ga0105097, IMG submission 87035) | Freshwater sediment microbial communities from Prairie Pothole Lake near Jamestown, North Dakota, USA - PPLs Lake P7 Core (1) Depth... | ecosystem: Environmental > Aquatic > Freshwater >... | reverse complement strand
TTATTCTCCCTACTCATTTTCTTAAGAATTGCAAGAGCCGCTTCAACGCCACTTGAGTCAAGGCCTGAATCAATTAATTCGTCAATGAAAAGAAGATTTATTTTGTCATTCATTGACTCATATACATCTCTAAAACTCCACGATAAAGAAAGTATTAGTCGTGTTCTCTCTCCGCGCGATAAATTATCAAAATCGAATTCCTTTCCATACATCGAGATTTCAACCTCAAGGTCAGATTTAAATTTTACCGAATGTGGCAATCCAATGTCGGCCAGATAATGAGCAAGTCTGTGATTCAGGAATGCAAGGTTTTGGTCAATAATTTTCTTACGAATGAAAGAATCTTTGTTCGTAAGTAGCTTCATAAGAAACTCTTGATGATCTCGCAGCTTCACAAGTTCGTTGAGCTTAGTAAAATCAATCTCTTGCAAGCCGTCTTTCTTTAGTGCTTCAATTTGATCCACGAAAGGATTTGTAGTTTCGAGTTCTGCAGAAAGGCTGTTACCGAGAGTATCTAGTGTCGTCTTGTGGTTATATGCTTCGTCAATAGTTGTATAGAATGTGTCAGGTAATTGAGGAATAAGAGAAGTAACTGAATCTGCAAGAGCTTTAATTTCATTTCTTTTTGCAGTTTTTTCAGTCAGGCGTTTAATAGCATCTGTATGATCTTCTAAGTCCTCGTCGTGTAGCTTTTTATGAGTCTCAGCATCCATCGCCTGATTACACTTAGGGCAAATTTCAGCAGAGTAACTGTTTAGATTTTTTTCTAACCTATTCTTTATTCTGTTAATCTCAATAACTTCTTTATCGAGCCCGCCCAATTCTTTAGTAAGTGATCTATATTCGGCAGTAAGGTCCTCAACTTCCTTCTTTGTTTTATGTAATAGAATTTCGTTATCAATGTTGAGTGATAGTAGTTCCATAATGGAGGCCTGAAGCTTATCTATCTTTTGCGTCTTCGTACGGTTCCAGGTGGACGACTTTGTCTCGAGAGCCACGATATTCTGTTCAATTCGTTTATTCGCCTCACCCGCCGCCGAAATACGAAACTCTTCCTCTTTAATTTCATCACGGGTTACTTTCGACTCCTCTTTAAGTTTTTCAGCCTTTTCGGATAGCTTAGTAATACCCAGCAATTGTTCAATGATAACTCTTTGATCATTGGTACGCAATGCAAGGAAGGGTTCGACGTAGGTGTTAAGGGCAAGAATATGTTTAAACATGTCGTGTGAAACACCAATAATCCGCTCAATCTCAACCTGAGTGTGCCGACCCTCTCCCTGTGATTCATCTTCACTGCTTTCTTTTTCAACACCGTCTTTAGAGAACTTAAAAATACCGGGTTTACGACCCCGTTCAATTTTATAATTAACACCGTTAACTTCAAATGTTAACGTAACCAACATGTGTTTCATGTTGGTTTTATTAATGAGATTATCTTTTTTGATACTTGTAAGAGCTGATCCATATAAGGCGTAGCTTAGAGCATTGACTATAGTTGACTTACCGACGCCATTCCGATTATCGTTTCCACCCAAGTCGAGATTTTCACCCAACACAAGGACAAGATCACTACTGCTAAAATTTAGTGATTGAGTAACATTACCTATACTCATGAAGTTTTTTATTGTTAGACCATGAAGTTTCAGCATGTATTATAACCTATTGTAAATTTCTATTAGCTTGTTTGCATCAAATGCATCGCTATCTATATTAGTTAATTGTTCAATAACAATCTGGTCAACTGTCTTAAATGTAATATCACCAGCATAACTCTTATCTAGTTCGTCATCTTGATTCTTAACCAACTTAAACTCTCTAACGCTATACTGCGCCATAAAAGTTTCTCTAAGGAATGTTGCTTCTTCGTATGTTATGTCAACATCAAGTGTGACCTGGAGATATGTCTTCGGCTTTAAATAAATTTCGGGATTATCTAACAGGGCTGCTAAGTTGATACTTATAAATCTTGGCCCGTCGGCATAGTCAAGAAATTCAGGTTCTTTACCCCACTCAAGATATATTCCGCCACGCTCAAAATCCCATACGTCAGAGTAGTTATGGCCGAACGGGTTACCTATATAATTAACCTTGCCCTTAGTCTGCCTCTTATGAAAATGCCCCGAAAAGACAAGCTCTTGATGTTTGAAATGATCTGCATTTAAGGTGCCGTGATCAGGCATCTCTACCTGGGCGTTCATCTTGAAGCCGGGCAGTTCCAGATGGCCAAATAGATATTTCGTCTTAATGTTAGAAAGTTCTTTCCATTCTTCTTCAACGAGCCACGGGACTAGCGCAACGTTACCTTCAACTACCGGCTCATCAACTAGGATAATATTTGGAAACTCACTACCTACAATCATTGAGTGTATTTCTCGTTTTTCTCTGTAAAAGAGATCATGATTTCCTACTAAGATATAGGTCTTACTAAAGGCCGAATTTAACTTGCGTAGAGCCTGCATTGTGTAATCAAGTGTCAGGATGTTAATGTTTGATCGGTGGTGATGCCAATCACCAAGAAACAAACATGTATCTACTCCGCGAGACTTAGCCTCTGAGATAAGCCAGTCAACAAAGTCTAAACAGTCCTGATTGTGCTCTGCTGAATTATGCCGTAGGCCAAAATGAATATCGGTAAAGCAGACAACTTTCTCGAATAGATTAGTTGTGGTCATCTTTTGCTGATTCCTGAGCATCTTCGCGCAAGCGTCTAATTTCGCCCTCGATTGCAAGTTGTCTTGAGAAGCTAGGGCTTGCACCACTATCAATCAGCAAGTCGTCGCGGAGGTCTTGATTCTTTTTCTCTAGATTCAGAACTCGTGTAAAGCTATTTTGCAATGACTGTGTATAGTATGAAAATGGGTTATCGCTCTTTGATTCGTCAAACTGGAGACCCATCTGCGCAAGTTGCAATAATGCCTGCCCCTTCATCTCGTCAATGTAGGTGTATCCTCGCCAGTTGCCTCGTTGCCCATACTTGTTTACCATAAGGATGAACATTTTAGCCAGTTTATTTGTTATAGAACCTTTTTCTAAATTAAACTTTCCATTCTTCGAATGTGACCGGCCGACTTCTTTAGCTGCGCCATTTTCGATGATGTAATGTTTAAAGGGAAAGAAGTTTAACTTAACATGGTTATCTGCAACACTCTTTGGGTTCTTCTTTCGACCCGGCGCAAAAGGTATATGGTCAAAAGTTAAAACTCTAAACACAAGATCATCTACGGAAATTGTGTCGGGCTTAACTTTGTGTTCAGATAGTTTTATCTTTTCAGCCTTAGTGTTATTTGCAACAGCAGCCTCAAATGCAGTAACCCCCATTCTTGCTGCTCGTGCAATTTTTCCCCTTTCCTGCACTTCGGCAAGATATATTTCTTCGAGACTCTCGACGATAACGTCGTAGTCACTGTACTTAAGGTCAGTGTATTCGCAAAAAGAATTCTTACTACGATGAATTTCTTTAAGCATGTCTTTGTTGTTTAGGTAGTTTACCTTTTTCACAGGTATCATAACTGGCGCCTGGGGTGCCTCCTCAAACAGATCTTCGTCTTCGTTGATGTCATCTGGTATCATAAAATCTCCTCCCTAATAGGGCTTCATGTAGTGTAACAGGTCGGGGTTCGTTAGTCAAGGGTTTCGCAATTAACATATATGTTTTCGGACAAGATAAATAAGAAGATAGGAGAATAACGGATGCCACAACAAGACTTTAGAGCAAGACTTCAGCCGAAGAACATAAACCAGGCTGAGACAATTCTAGGCCCTCGAAATGCATCGAACATCTTATTCCCCTTGTATTCAACTAGAGGAATATTATTTCCATATACACCATCAATATCTACTGGTGTTGCTGCTGAATACGATAATTCAGCTTTTATACATTCCAACTATGGATATAATGCATATATCAGGTCGTACCCAAAACCTATTTTAATTACTGCAGAATTTACAGCACAAACGAACGATGAAGCATTATATTTATTGTCGGTACTTCACTTCTTTCGCGCAGTTACGAAATCTTATTTTGGAATAAACCCGTATAACAGAGCCGGAACACCGCCACCTGTATTGCTTTTTAATTATCTGGGGGAATTTCAGTTTAATAACGTGCCGGTAATTGTTAAGAATTTCGATTATACATTGCCTGCAGATATAGACTATGTTCCTGTTGACACCGCAGATATTCTCTTTGGTAGTAGCGGCATCGGAGTGCAGTTGCCGATAAAATCAACCGGTGGATTTTCGTATGTACCAACTCATTTAACTGTTTCCCTTGAACTCGATACTCAATACATTCCAATCAGGCTTAGAAACGAGTTTAATCTTGACGAATTTAGATCTGGTAAATTAATCGGAAAAGGATACATTTAATGGCGCAAAATTCTAAAGACACAAGTCAATATCTATCAACGCCGGTCCGGGACTGGTATTTAGATCTATGGGTTCCGAGATCAGTGACAAAGAGTGATTTCGATAAGATTGTAATTATACCACCTGCATACGACCGTCGACCTGATCTCATGAGTCAAGAGGAGTACGGAACCCCGAGGCTGTGGTGGGTGTTCTGTTTAAGAAATCCAGATTTAATAATCGACCCTATTGAGGATTTTGTTGCAGGGCTCGAAATATTCATTCCTTCAAATGTAATGAAACAGTAATATGGCAAAGAATACATTCATGTCGTCGACGCCGGCGGCAACGGGTTGCCAACCATCGACCAGTACAACAAAGAGTGGGCCGCCGGCATCCCCCCAGACTCCTGACCCAGCAACAAGGGTCGGAACAGAACGCGGTCGTGCAACTACTGGTTCTATAAATTCAACCTCAGCATCGGGATCTGCAAGCCCTGTGGGGGCTGGTGCAGCACCTGCATTTAAGGCCGCTACCAACGCCTATGGGCATAATACAAATAATATAACTGGTGGCGGTCAAGCTTCAGATCCGGGGAAAATGACACTTCCGGCCCAGTTTCTTGCAAATATATTAGATAGTTACGATGTGGTTACGTATCACTGGAAATTGTTTATAGTGGACCCAGAAACATCAAGTTCGGGCGCGGTGTTTGACACATCGAAACAAATTATTATTGCAGAATCGGGCATTACTGATCTAACAATTGATAATGTTCGTGTAGAAACACTCACAACACCGTCAGTTGAAAGTGGCACAGGGGTAATGACTGATGTAAAATTTGAAATTGTTGAGCCGGGAGGAGCCGGTCTAATTGATAAATTATTCTATCAATCAATTGCACTCGGTATAGGTAATTGGGCTACTATGCCTGTGTATCTCCAGTTGCAATTTAAGAATAGATCACCCGAAACATCAGAAGTTGATGACGGGCATGATGCGGGTTCTTTAGCAAACCTAAAGTGGATGTGGCCGCTAAAGATTACCGGTATAAAGACGTCAGTTTCGCAGATAGGTGCAAGATATGATTTCGAGACAAAACCATATAACGAATACGTTCAGTCTAATGCAAATTTTTCATTACAGCATAACGTTGTTTTAACTGATATTGAAACGTTTTCAGACGCAATGTCAAAATTGCAGAAAAAATTAAACGAAGATCAAATTTCGAAATTAATGGATAATTATAGCGTCCCGGACACCTTCAACATCGTTGTCGATCCAGATATAGCCGGTTATAAAATTACACCCAATGATAAGAATACAAACCCGCGCAGAAATGATAATTTTATTAAATTTGTTAATAAGGATGCAACATTTCAATCCGGTACAAGTGTCGATAAAATTATAGATTCTCTCCTGTCACAGACAGATGAATATCAAAAAAGTATGAAATGGTCGCCTACACCAAATAAAAACGGTGTGCCTATGGAACAGGAGCCAAGTCAACTAAAAGACTTCTGGAGAATCGTAACTGAGACCAGACCTGTTAGATATGATCCGAGGCGAGACACCCTTGCCAACGACTATACGATTTATGTAGTCAAATATTCGGTTGGAATTCTCGAACAGAACCAAACACAGAATTCCAACCCGCCAGCCACTCTCGCAGCAGAAAAAAAGAGATTTCAGGAATATCTTGATAAAATGATTCTTCGAAAAAAATATAACTATATTTTTACTGGATTAAATGATCAGATCATTGACTTTGATTTAAAAATTAACTGTGCTTATGCTGTGGCACAGTCTAGATATGCAGGTATATATTCTAATTTATCACTTACTGATAAAGGTGTTGTAACACATAACCATGCCGAGGAAGAAAAGGCAGAATCTAAGTCGGCCGCGGCGGCCGTAAGTCTTCAAAACAATGCCTCGGGCACCGACGCTTCCAGGGCCGAGGCCAGTAGTGCTTCAAAGAATGCAATTAGTGCATCCGAGTTATCGCCAGATACAAGTGCTAGGATTAAAACCCTCCTAGATAAATCTAAATCCAATGACATGTTATCGTACTTGCGGGAAGTGCAAAAAGCCGGCGGGATCAATAATGACGGTTCTCTAAATTCGTCAAGAGTTGCCGCAACAAATTTAGCAAAGCCTGTAACCGAAACAATGTCACAGAAACAATTTAGGTTTATATCAGATGTAAATATAACTTCGGCCGAAGCAAAATCAGCGTATTCTGAATACACTAAATACGCTAAGGGAAAACTTAGACCAATTGCACGAATTGAATCTATGCAAGATCGTCAGGTGGGATTGGGTGTTGAGGCAAATAGTAATTCTGGCATACAAAAACTCTCTAGCATGTTTTCGGTCGCATTACATAGCGGGCTTGACAATTCCTTTACCAATATAAAGTTAACAATTAAGGGAGATCCGTTTTGGTTAAGTCCACAGCCTGTAACAGATAATAACTCAAATATATTCATGTCGCGCAGGCCCGGCGGCGCAATCGAATGGATTAAGAGAGCACATTTTAACACCACAGACTATGTGAACGTATTAGGCACAGATAATTTCTTGCTAATAAGATTTAGATCACCGCGAATTTATAATGACAACGAAAATCCTGATATTGCGCCTCCAAATACCGAAGTTGAAACTCTTAGCGGAGTATATAAAGTTACAAGAATAGCCCATAAGTTCGAAGGTGGAAAATTTTCACAAGAACTCGAATGTATAATTGATCCCGAGATACGTGTATTAAATATTAGTGACCAGATAGAAGAAGCATCAAAACAGCTCGATGTCCCTACAACACCCGATACTATTAATCGTTCGAGGGATATACCTTTAGAGTCAATTAAAACACAAAAAATTATGGGACAACTGGGTAAGGAATTCGAAGGAGTTCAGGATCAAGTCCGGACGGCAATAGGCGATATTAAGACACTCGGGAGTGAGGCTGTTGGCAAAGGAATTCAGACCGCAAAAGCAAACATACCCAGCGCAATTAAGAATGCATTGCCTGGACTACCGGATATATTTGGATAATTTATGCCATATCTAAACACAAACGAGAGAAGTAGAAAACCAACATCAAACGAGCAGTTGATAGCAACCGGCCGTTTCTCCTCATTGTTTGGTGTATTCGTCGGTATTGTTAAAGGTGCCGCCGACGTACAAAAGAACGGTCGATTGCAGGTATGGATACCCGAATTTGGGTCAACTCCCGAACAAGAAGAGGGATGGATAACCGTTAATTATTGTTCTCCGTTTGCAGGTGCCACAAACGTTGAAACAATTAGCAAGTCAGATATTAAGAATTTCGACACGACACAAACTTCTTATGGTATGTGGATGGTGCCACCTGACATCAATAATCAGGTGCTGGTTATGTTTGTCGGCGGCGACCCGGCCCGTGGCATCTGGATAGGGTCACTTTATAATCAGTTTATGAACAACATGGTGCCTGGTATGGCCGCCGATCAAAAGAATTGGCAACATCCAGGCAAGTATATTCCGATAGCCGAGTATAACAAATGGGACACAAAGGTAACTATTCCCGACAGTGCATACAAGCCATATCAAAAGACAAAGTTTAAAGGTGTAGGAAATCAGGGCCTAATCACAGACCAAGGTCGGGGTATTACAACATCAGGTGCTCGACGTGAGTCGCCTAGTAAGGTATTTGGAATTTTGACACCAGGACCGGCCATTGACGAAAATGCAGCACCAGCCGACATACGCAGAAAAGGCGGGTCATCACTTATTATGGATGACGGCACGGGATCCGAGTACGTCGAATTAGCAACAAAAACAGGTGCTAAAGTTCGCATCGACGAAACGAATGGATTTGTGTATATTATTAACAGGGATGGAACATCTTGGATACAGATGGACCAGCGCGGCCATATAGACGTCTTTAGTCAGTTTGATATTTCAATGCGTGCTATGCGTGATGTAAACATACGCGCAGATAGAGATATCAACATGGAAGCTGGGCAAAACTTTTATATTTCTGCTGCCAAAGACACAGTTTATGCTGGCACTAAAGAAATTGTATATGATATTAATAATGTGCCGAAGAAACTTGAGGTTCCTTGGTATAAGAAATGTGGCCGCGGCACTGGGCAGGGTGGCAACATTGTTATGACATCTGAGTGGGATACACACTCAACGATTGTCCAGCATAATTACTACAATACTACATTGGCCGTATGTAAGGGCACTTCTCCCGCAGCAGACTATAAGTGCGGATCAGCAAAACCTGATGGATCACAACATTTTTGGTCTAAAAATAATATTCTACTAGATACATATAAGAATTTCCACTTTTGGGCGCATTGTGTATTGCCAGAGCCGAAAACATGTTATCAAAGTACCAGTCCGGCTGGACACTTTTATCTTAAATCAGAATCAACATTTAACCTAGCGGTTACCAAGACTCAATGCGGCCCGGGGGAAATCAGAATCTCAGCCGACGGAAAGATTGGTATAAAGGCGCCAACTATAACTAACGAAGCCGATGTAGAGATTAAGGGCACACTCAAGGTTGAAGAAGATGTAAACTTCGGTTCAAACCTCGAGGTATTGCTCGATGTAACAGGAAATATTCTAAACTTCAACGTATCGAATGCGTTCCATACAGGTGTTATGGCAGGCAGCGGAGCCGGACCGATTTCTGGAACTGGCCCACCTGTAATAATTGCGCCGCCGACTGCACCAACTGCACCGTCGGCTGCTACGAAAGCTGAAATGAAGGCACTAGTCGACGCCGGGGATATTCTACCACAGATATGCGAACCATTCTTTACTCGTGGCATGCAAAGTTGGCCAACTACTGTAACACGCTGGCCTACATACGAACCGTGCCCATTACACGAGACATTTAAGTTCAGCTCTACCACAGGATATACACCGCAGTTGACTGAAGGTGATAAAACGTACCAAGGGTCAGGAAGTCCAGGATCCGGCGCAAAACAGTCAACCCCGCCACCGCCGGCTAATACTGATACGGGTGCAAATAATACAACACTTCCGCCACCTTCGGTCACTGACAGTATAGTATCAAAAGATCTCAATGTAAAAGCACTAGAATGCCAGTTAAAGAAACACGAAGGTGTGAGACACGAATCATACTTGGATAGTTTAGGACACCCTACAGCAGGCGTCGGCCATTTACTTAGAGAAAACGAAATACCGCAGTACCCAATAGGTACGCCGGTTTCTGCCGAACAGGTCAATACATGGTTGCAACAGGACATGTCAACTGCCATTAAGACAGGCCAAGATTTTCTTGGGATGGATACGTGGAACAAATTAGATGACAATCGTAAGAGGGCAGTAACCGACCTTGCATTTAACATGGGCGGAGGCACACTAAGTAAATTCACACGATTTAAGGCTGCAATGCAGGCGGGCAATTATGATGCTGCAGGCGCATCCCTTACAGGATCTCTCTGGTTTACGCAAGTCAAGAGTCGTGGGCCAAAGGTTGTCTCTCAGATTGTTACCGGTGTAGATCCAAACGGATGTGATAAACAATTCCCGGCCAGCTAATAAAATACATTATAATTCTCTTGATAAATAACAAAAAGGGAATTATATGTCATCAATACAAACCGGCTTAGTTCAAAAACAACGAATTACTCGTAAACCTTACTTTGTTGGTTTTAATACTGTAGGACAACCTAGTCCGCCGTATTCTTTAACCAACATTGATATAGTAAAAAGAGATATAAACAATCACTTTGCTACTCCAATGGGATCACGAGTAATGCTTCCGAATTTCGGTACAAGAATTTTTGAATATCTCTTTGATCCGTTTGACGAATATACTAAAAACGCAATTATCGAAGATGCTGTTAGAGTGGTTAGTGAAGAACCAAGAGTTGAGTTAGTTTCTGTTGATGTGTATCAAGAAGACCAGGCGTTGAATGTTATAATGGTTTTGTTGTTCAAGCCCGAATCGGTTACCGATAACCTCTTCGTAACATTTTCGCTGAAAGATAAGGAAGCATTCTAATGTCCGAAAGTATCAGACAATCAAATCTCTTCGCCGCTGCGGACTACAAGAAAGTTTTTAAAGCATATTCCTTTATTGATTATACTGCTTACGACTTCGATACTCTGAAGCAGGCGCTAATCAATTATATTCAGACTTATTATCCCGAAGACTTCAATGACTATATTGAGAGTTCAGAATTTATTGCAATTATTGAATTACTTGCTTATCTTGGAACAAGTCTTGCGTTCAGAACAGACCTTAACAGTCGCGAAAACTTCATTGATACTGCTGAGCGTAGAGAAAGTATCATACGACTCGCACAGATGGTTAATTATGTTCCGCGCAGAAATATCCCTGCTAATGGGCTATTTAAGATTGCCGCAGTTCAAACTGATCAGCCACTAACAGATGCCAATGGTATCAACATCAATGACCTTACTGTCTTCTGGAACGATCCGAATAATCCGGATTGGTTTGATCAATTTATTCAGATTTGCAATGCTGCATTTAGCACATTAAATCCATTCGGCCGCCCAACCAAGAGTGGTAATATTGGAAGCATCCCAACTGATATGTATCAGTTGAATAATGTAACAAGACTAAATGTGACATACCCAATTACGATTAGTATTAATGGACAACAATATCCTATTGATGTATGCAATCCCGATTTTGTAACAAACGAAACGATTTTTGAAAGACACCCCGATCCGCTAGACTCGTTTAATTTTATATATAGAAATGATAGTCTCGGAGTAGCATCTGCCAATACAGGATTTTTCCTTTACTTTAAACAAGGAAATCTTCTTAATATAGATAGTAATTTCGAGTTTCCTGTACCTAACAGATTATTCCCGATTGAGATACAGAATATTAACCAAGACGACGTTTATGTTCAAGAGACAGACCAGGAAGGTAATGTCTTATCAAAGTGGGCAAAAGTTCCGGCTCTAGCAGGTGAAAATATTATATACAACAGTATTAATTTCTCCGAGAGAAATATATTTTCTGCAATTTCTGGCGCCAATGATACAGTTACGGTACGATTTGCCGACGGTAATTTCGGAAACGTGCCCACAGGACTATTTAGATTCTGGGTACGAGTGAGTGCAAATCAGCCGTTAGTAATTCGCCCAACTGATGCTCAAGGTCTACAGATTAATATTCCGTATATTGGTGTAGACCAACAGAGATACACGCTTAGGCTCATCTTCAACCTCGAGCAGACTATCGGTAACGCGGCAGCATCTGAGACCGATGAACAAATAAAACTTAGAGCACCCGAAGTCTTCTCGACACAATCCCGAATGGTTAACGGGAGTGACTATAATGTTCTTCCATTAATCTACGGTAATCAGATTGCAAAAATTCAGGCTACGAACAGAACATATAGTGGACAGAGCCGTTATCTCGATCTAAACGATCCAACAGGTTTTCATAGAGATTTAATTATATTTGGGCAAGACGGTGCTTTATTCAGAGATGATCAGAACGTGCTTGCTCAGGTGATTAAGGACTCCTCAAATTCTGGAAATATCGAGACTATACTTGTTAACACAATTCAGGAATTGTTAAGAGAACAAAAGGCATATAACTTTTTCTACGACGAGTATCTTCCGCAGTTCGAGTCAACTGTTAGAGTTAATAAGCAAGTTCCATCTGATCCAGGATACTCTCTATTAGATTTAAATAATCCGTATCAGCTACCATTGTTCTGGAAAACAAGCCCCTCGAAGTTTAAAAACGACACGGGCTTCTTTTCGAATTCTGTGTTACCTAACGGTGCAGCAGTTACTTTAACCAACACATTAACATCAGCCAACCCTGATACAGGAAATACAAATACCTATCAGGCATGGGGGCTAATTGATGCTGGGTCGATGCTGCAAATGGCATTGCCATCTGATCCTTCTACTCTTAATTCAGTTACTGTAAACAGTGTCGTGCAATCGGGATTGCCATTGATTATTAATCCGTTAAATCCGTATGCTAACGTCGGACCAATCGAATTAGGAAAAGAACAGCAGGTAAATTTCCAAGCAATAAAAATTTATCCTGTATTTAGAAATGACTTAACTAGTTCTGAAATTGACGAAATTGTTGCATCTATAAATTCTGGTATTTCTTTCTGGATGTACTACGATATATTAACAGATGAATGGCATACCTCAACTACTGCTACTCCTAACGTTGCCAATCAGGCCAATCAGCCGTGGAGTTATGCACCTACAAATACTGGTGAAATATATTCGGATTGGCAATCCTATCCTAATAGTGGACTGCTGTACGTAGCCATTGCAAGTAATAACCAAGGCGGTACTACAACCTATGACCTAACTGTACGCGGCAGAGTATATGTTTTCGAGTCCTATAGGGATGTTAGATTCTTCTGGGAACCAAATCAGGTTGTGATCGATAATGCAACAGGGCTGGCACTAAGAGACACCATTGAGATTATGCCGTTTGTTAACAGTAACAATCTAGTTAACAACAACGAACCTGTGATACCGCCATGTCCTGCCCGAGCATTTTTAGACACCGAAGTCGACTTTAACATAACAGGCGTCTATGTTCAGGATGACGGATATATAGACAGTTCAAAAGTTGAAGTTTCGCTTGTTGATACCGACAGTGATGGTATTGCTGATGACCCCGAAGGATTTGAAAGAATTGTTACACCAGAAGATAGAATTGTATTTGAGTATGTGAACAATGAAGTATCGGGATATCAGAGTACCAGACCGTGGATCTGTAAATGGAGAACGGATCTAGAAAATGAAGTTATGCCTTTGTATGTTTACTTTCCTGTAGACCCGCTCGATGATAATAAAATGTATAGTGCGCCTTATATTGCAAATATGGAATTAACACTATCGTCGGAAATATTAGATCCGGGGTCTGTTCTAACTCCTGGATTTCTATATGTCTATATGGACGAAGTTGATCTCCTTTTTGTAAATAATATAGCACAGCTCGAGTTTAGTAATACATTGCCTATAATATCTGTGGCAAATCAAGTTACAGCATTCTTTAATGGGCCAACCATAACTGATGTTGCAAACTACCCGTGGTTAGATGGAACTCAAAATTTAGACGATAAGTTAGATATTGTTAATCTATATTTTGTAAACAAATCTTATCTAATCTCAGCTATCAGCCCCCCTGGTTTCGGAATATATTACACATTTGAATTTGAAAATACAACCGACATTTCTCCTGTAACAGGATATCCTGCCGGAAAAATAATAACGGATATAGTTGACAAATATCATTACGATAAAAATGGTAAAGTTTTCACACAGAATACATCGGTGTTAGAACCCGAGAGATTGCCACTTTACTTTAAGTGGAGTCATTATGCTCCTATTGATCAACGAGTCGACCCTGCAGCATCTAATATTATTGATATGATTGCAATAACAGATGCTTATTATAGAGATGTGTTAATTTGGAAAAATTCAAACGGCAGTATGGCAACGTTCCCGCCAGCGCCAACAACCGAAGAGCTTAGAATTCAATTCCAGGATCTAAATCAGTACAAAATGGTTAGTGATTCTATGGTATGGAACTCTGGAACTTTTAAGATATTATTCGGTACACAAGCTGAAGCTGAGTTACAGGCAATTTTTAAGGTAGTGAAGGCACCATCAACAAATATCAGTGATAATGAAGTTAAAACAAAGGTAGTTCAGTCTATCGATACATACTT
>Ga0105097_10000886_pt1 | contig 14072 bp, 7 predicted proteins | sample PPLLak12cMay2015_FD_87035 | JGI IMG/M metagenome (GOLD analysis project Ga0105097, IMG submission 87035) | Freshwater sediment microbial communities from Prairie Pothole Lake near Jamestown, North Dakota, USA - PPLs Lake P7 Core (1) Depth... | ecosystem: Environmental > Aquatic > Freshwater >... | reverse complement strand
TTTTTTCAAATGGATGTAACGGTTTATGATCCATTGTTAATTGAATAGCTGTTGTTCCAGAACAAAGAACTGAACGACTATCTCCAACATTGACAATATTTAAATAAGTGGAACTATCTCCTTTAGTCGATAGAGTATCATTTTTAATTTTTAATACAATTAAACATGTTGAACCACATTCTTTAGCTTTATCATTAAAATTTTCTGTTAAAATTTTTTGGACATTTCCATATAATTTATTAACTTGATTTTTATGTAATGGATATGTTATTCTTTTATCCAAAAATAATTTCGGTATAATATTAGATAAAATAGTTGATACATGAGAACCACCATGTCCGTCATATACTCCTAACATATCAACATGTTGTATATCTTTATTTTCTCCAGAACTATTCAATATTATAGTATGACGATCTTCATTTGTGCGACGAGCACCAATTTTTGATTTGAAATAAACTTTCATATATAGTGTTATGACAAAAAATTTTAGCCGGTTTTTTCTGTTTCCTATATTATGTTAAATATCAAAAATTCGATATAAGAATATTTATTATCATAATTGAATTAAAAATGATAATATTTATTTCCGAAGTTGTTCATAATTCTCAATGAACCAATGACATGTTTCTTTCAATGCTATATCAAATGGGGTAAAACTAAAAGTTGGTAGATATTGCCTTAATTTTTTATTAGATGCTGTTTTTTTGTATTGTCCATCAGCTGATTTAGTATTAAAAATTATTCTATCATCCGATAATCCAAAAATATGAGCAATTTCATAAGATACATCGTGAATAGATATTTCATCATTTTCATCAACACTTAAAATTATTGGATCAATATCTTTATAATTTTGCAGAGTCCAAATAATAAGTTTAGCTAAATCTTTGTTGTAAATAAATTGTCTCAATGGTTTTCCACTTCCTTCAATAATGAATTGTTTATTATCACGTTTAGCAAGATAACATTTATGAATAAGATTTGGAATAACATGACCATTTTCCAAAGAAAAATTATCATAAGCACCAAAAATATTAGTTGGTATAACTGATGTAAAATTACATCCATATTCATCATTATAATTATGATTCATTATATCAATCATTCTTTTAGCATATGCGTAACCTTGATTTGATGGATGAGGAGGACCACTATGAATCATATTTTCATCAATAGGATATTTGGTATTATCTGGAAAAATACATGTGCTAAGACATGAAATTAATTTTTCAACATGATGAATTTTACAATTTTCCATAACATTATCATTGATACGAATATTGTCTCGATAAAACTCAACTTTATATTTCATATTCGAAAATAAGCCTCCAACACGTGCTGCTAGATGAATAACGTGTGTTGGTTTATATTTATTAAAACACTCAGTTGTTTGTTCATAATTTCTCAAATCATAATCATTACTTCCAATAAAAATCCAGTCAGCCCAATCTTGTAAAATATTGTCATGTTTAATACAATCATTAATAGCTGAACCAACTAATCCAGAACCTCCTGTTATAAGAACAGTTTTTTTCATTATGATATATCAATACATTTTTTTAATATTTTAGACACGTTTTCATTTTATTTATGTAAAAAAATGAAAAAATTTTAATATAAAATAATATTACTTTAATAACTTAATAAATACATGAATAATAAATCAAATAATAATGAAGACATTCAATTTCAAGTATTGGATTGGACAAGTTATCATAAAGAGGATGAAGATGGTGATAAAAAATTCACTGTTAGATTATTCGGAATGACTGATAATAAAAAATCAATTTATGTTGAAGTCACAAATTATACACCATATTTTTACGTGGAAATTCCAGATAATTGGTCGGAAATGCATGTTAGTTTATTGATTGAAGCGGTAAGGAATAAAATTCCGAAAAACTTTCAGGAAAATTACATTAAAATTACATTAGTTAAAAGATATAAATTCTGGGGTTTTACTGCCGGTAAAGAATTTAAATTTGCGCGATTAGTTTTTAATGATCATGATACTTTTAGAAAATATCAATGGATTTTTGAAGAGCAAGGAATAACAGTTCATCAATTAAGTATTCAAAATAAAAAATTCAAAGTTTACGAATCAAATATTGAACCTATGCTACGATGTATGCATACTCGTAACCTACAAGCTTGTGGATGGATAAAATTAAAAAGTGAAAGTTATAAACATATTCCAAAAGATGAAGTTGAAACAACAAGTGAAATTAATATTACAGCAAAATATACATCATTAGATAATGTAATTGGAAAAGAAAGTGACATTCAACCATTTTCTATCGCAGCATTCGATATAGAATGTGTCAGTGAAGATGGAAGTTTTCCACAACCTCAACGTGCTGGAGATAAAATTATTATGATTGCAACAACATTTTCCAAATTTGGAGAAAATACTTGTTATTACAAAAATGTTATTGTTCTAGGAAGTTGTAATCCAATAGAAGATGCTGAAGTTATTACGTGTGATACAGAAGCTGATGTTCTTCAAGAATGGGCAAAGATGATCAGAAATAAAAATCCTGATTTTATAACAGGCTGGAATATTTTTGGTTTCGATGAGTTGTATATTTACGAAAGGTGTAAATTACTAAATATTCTACCACAAGTATCAAGATTGTCTCGGGTTAAAAATGAACTTTCCGAATTTAAGGAAAAGAAATTGGCATCGAGCGCTTTAGGTGATAATGAGTTAAAATATTTTGATATGATTGGAAGAGTTCATTATGACTTAATGAAAGTTGTTCAAAAAGATTACAAATTAGCATCATATAAATTAGATTCAGTATCATCTACATTTTTCAGAGAAATAATAACTGAATTTGAAATTGTAGGACAAAATACATTAGTAAAAACCAAAGGTGTATATGGTATCAAAGAAGGACAATATACAACTATTGTTCATAATGATGGAGTGACTGATTACGAACATTTAAATGGAAAGAAATTTAAAATTTTGGAAATTAAACAAAACACTATCTTAATTGAGGGTGATATTAAATTTGAATCATTGATTCAATATTTATCATCTACCAAGTATAAAGTTTTTTGGTGTCAAGTGAAAGACGATGTTAAACCAAAGGAAATTTTCCAGAAATTTAACGGAACTAAAGAAGATAGAACTGAATTAGCACTTTACAATATTCAAGATTGTGAACTATGTAACAAATTAACTTCTAAACTTCAAGTGATTGTGAATAATATCAGCATGGCGAATGTTTGTCATGTTCCAGTATCATATCTATTTATGAGAGGACAGGGAGTTAAAATCTTCAGTTTAGTTTCGAAGAAATGTAGACAAAAAAATTATGTTATTCCAGTAATTAAAAAGAAAAGGATTTTTGATAAAGATGAATCTAATTGGAATAAACATTTTACCAGTATTAATAATTCATTAAATTCAACAAAAGTTTTAGGTGATGTTGATCCAGAAGATACTGGATTTGAAGGAGCGATTGTATTTGAACCGAAACCTGGATTATATCTAAATCCTATTTTCGTTTTAGATTTTGCAAGTCTTTATCCGAATGCAATGCGTTTTAAAAATTTATCACACGAATGTATAGTTTTAGATGATCAATACAAGAATTTACCAGATTATAATTATGCGACTATTACATACAATAATAATGATGAAAACAAAACACAAGCACCACCATGTATATTCGCGAAGAATAAGGATGGAACACCTGGAATTTTACCAGAAATTTTAGAAGATTTACTGAATGCTCGTTCTGCAACAAGGAAATTAATGGAAAATGAAAAAGATTCATTTAAACAGAAAGTTCTGGACGGATTGCAATTAGCTTATAAAATAACAGCTAATTCATTATACGGACAGACTGGTGCTACAACATCTGCAATTTTTATGAAAGAAATTGCAGCATGTACGACAGCAACTGGTCGTGAAATGTTAAAATATTCTAAAACATTCATTGAAGGACTATATGGAGAAATTATTAATAATGCTTTAGATGATGAAGAAGAATATATGAATGTGATGAAACAGGGATTTCAATTTGTTGAACATTTCGAATATATTCCTGAAGAAAAGAAATTCATGAGTGTATTTGATAATTGTACAAATGAATCGAAATGTCCCAAACATGGTTTAAGATCATTATGTAAATTAGATTCAAAACATTTACAAACTATTGGACAAGATAAAAAGATAAATTGGAAGAAAGCATATTTCGAATCTTTACGTATTAAAATTATTCAATGCATGAAAGGTTATCATATTAAACCAAAAGTTATCTATGGAGATACAGACAGTGTCTTCGTCGATCCCCATATTATTAGTGATGATACTAGAAAATTACAAACAGATAAAAAATCATTAGAAAAAGCTATTACATTAGGTGTCATTGCAAGTATGGTAATATGTACTTTATTACCAGCACCGATGAAACAAGAATATGAAAAAACAATGCATCCATTAATTTTAATATCTAAGAAAAGATATGTTGGAAATTTATATGAAACTAATACAACAAAATTCTATCAGAAAAGTATGGGTATTGTTTTAAAAAGAAGAGATAATGCACAAATTGTCAAAATCTTTTGCGGAGGAATTGTTGATAAATTATTAAACGACCAAGATCCAAAAGGAGCAGTTGCATTTGCAAAGAAAACATTAAATGATATATTTACTAATAAATATTCAATCGATAAATTTATTGTTACAAAAACCTTAAAGGAAACATATAAAAAAAGGACGCAAATTGCTCATGCTGTTTTAGCTGATAGAATTTCGGAACGTGATCCTGGAAATAAACCATTACCTAATGACAGAATTCCATATGTTTACGTTGTTCAAAAACATCAAGTTCAATTACAAGGTGAAAGAATTGAAATGCCTGATTATGTTATTCAAAATAAATTAAAAATAGATTATGTATTTTATATTACGAATCAAATAATGAAACCATCAATTCAATTTCTGGATTTGATTATGGAATATCCTACACAACTATTTTATCCTTTCGTTTCAAATGATGATAAGAAGAAAATTATGAGACAAGAAGATAAAAAATTTAATTCTAAAGTAGAAACAAATCAAAAATCAATTATGGATTATTATAATTGATTTTATTTATAAATTATTAAATTTATTTTTTAATTAATTATTATTTATGTTGGTTTCCATTGTAAAAATAAAGGAAATAACATAACGAAGATCATAAGAACTATTAAATCAGCAATCAAAACTATCTTTTTATTTTCTGGACACCAATTGCGGTAAGTTTTCATTTGTTTAGATTCAGCAGGTTTCGCCCAACCATAAAACAATGCCAAATATGTCGGACCAAGATTCCTTTGACAAACATACCAATGATCATACCAAGCTAAAACTATATAACATGTGTATAACAAAAACAATAAAATCCATTTATTACGAGGTGGTAAAAACCAATAACCTGAAGCAATAGCAAGAGTAAATACGATACATTTTAAATTTCCTGTAGGAGGTGTATTATCACATTCTGTTTTTTCTTTATCCATTTATAAAATAGATTAATAAATAATTTATATTTTAATTCAAAAATATAAATTAACTTAAAAAAATAATTTATGCATATCTGTGATTTTTTTGCATATGGTTATAATATTCACTTCCAGAAGTTGAACTAAAAAAAGGCATTATATTAAGTTCTTCACTGGTTTGTTTCTTTCCACCAACAGCTGCTGCGGAACAAGGGCAACCGCCGTTTTGTTTATTTCCAACAACAGATGCGCTAGAACAAGGACAACCGGCTGTTTGTGTTAGTTCGAAACCTGATAATGAATTCATTGATGTATCACATGATGGTTTCCCACCAGTTTGAGGAACTACTGATGTAGCGGATAATTGTGTTATATTTTGTAGTTCTGACATAAACATAGCTGATGTAGAATTACAAGCTTCACAATTTCCTCCATCTAGAACGAATTCGTCATCATCATCAATGTCGTCTTCGTCCATGTCAAGTTCATCATCACTGTCATCACCTATATCTATTTTACCCTTTCCTCCGATTTGACCTAAAAATGAATTGACATTCTGAATACCGCATTTATCATCATTATTTGCGAGTCTTCCTCCAACTTGTGCTTCGTATTCAGCATATCTATATCTTGTTTGACAAGCATCACCGCCATAAATATTATTTAATCCTAATGTATTGTATGTAACACAATCATCAGAGTTATCACATTTGGATTGAAATAATTTATTGATATTTTTAAATATTTCATCATTTGTTATTTGTTCTGGAACACTTTGACTACTTCCCATGTTATGTTATATATATTTAAATAATATTTTTTATTTCGAATGAATCAATAATATATATCATAAATATATATTGTTGTTTATAATGGCTTTTATAAAATTAATATTAAGTGTTATTTTATTGATATTTGTTTCAATATATCAGTGGTTTAGAGCATCGTTGTCGACATACGTTAAATCATCAGTTGATAATAAATATTATCTTGTAAGAGATTTACCAGATAAACAGCAAGTAGCAGATAATTTAGCCTATATTAAAAAGAATATTAAAACAATGGTGTCTTATATGAGTAAAAATTCACCGGATAATTTTAAACCATATGTTGAAAGATTAAATAAAAAAATCAATAATGTTATCATATTAGAAAATGTTCGCGATTTTTACTATACAAGTTATAGTGTTAATAAAGGAGAACAATTAGTTTTTTGTATGCGGTCTAGAAAGGATGGATCTAAAGAACAAAAACATAGTGTAAATTTAATGATGTATGTAGTTTTACATGAAATAGCACATATAGCATGTCCTGAATATGGACATGGACAATTATTTAAAGAAATATTTAAGCATTTTACAGAAATTGCTATACAACTTGATTTATATGAAATGATAGATTTTAGAAGTAATCCGACTGAATATTGTGGCATGACCATTTATGATTCAATTGTTTAACGAAGTTGAACGATTGAATTATAAACCATTTATGATTCGATTGTGTAAAAAATCTAATTATAAACCATTTATGATTCGATTGTTTAGTTTCATCATTTCTATTTTTAATTTTTTTATCATCATGAATATTTGATGATAAAAATTTAGATAAATAAATGTATAAATAATATATATACAGTAAATGAATGAACCAATAAAAATTATCTATAAGGTTAAGAATAATAATGAGAAACCTCAATATTATATTTATATTTACATCGGCGATGTTCCGGAAAGTATAATGAAAATTCTAAATAAAATTCGCGAATTATCATTTTTTGAATCATTAGTTGCTTTAACAAAAAATGAACTTCAAGACCTTGAAAATTTTTATGGCAATAACTGGTATTCGTATTTTTTTAATAAACATCACCTTAATTCCAGTTATAAAAATATTTTAAGTAATTCCAATTCATTAAATACTCTTAAAAAGAAATTGGGAGAAGAATGGATTAAAGAAAATATCAAATCAAATAAAGTTTCAGAGAAAAAACAAAATACATATGGGCTTCTTATTAAGAGAAATTTGGTGCAACATGATTTACGTGTTCATAAAAAGGAAGAATATAAAATAGATGAACAAAATAATTATTCTATCGACAAACAAGTGGGAGGTGATGATAACGAAACTGAAACTCCCGAAGAAGATGAAACTGATGATGAATATGTGGACGACCAAGAACAAGAAGTTGAAGAAGAAGTTGAAGAAGATGATTTAGAAGAATTAGAAAAACTATATCAAGAAGACGCTGTGCCATCTAAAGAAGTGAAACAAACAACGGAACTAATTAAAAAAGCTATGGATGATGAAAATATTTTCAAGAAAAAAGAATCAAAAATGATTAAATTTGATGATTCAAAAGAAACAAATATTTATAAGGAAAATATTAATGATGTTTTTATTAAAAATTATGTTACTGAACAATATATTTTAAAGGATGATACGATAAAAACGATTAAAAATAAAATTTTTTCAAGTATTAAAAATAATCCTAAATTCGGTAAGAAAGCGTATTTAATTCCATCACGACAATATTTATGGAGTGAATATCAGGTTGATAAATATTATGATAAAATAATGATTGGTATGAAATGGATACAAAAGAATGAGTTATTAAAAGTTGATGTTGAACCAAATGAAAATATTAAAGTGTATGAAGAATTACGTGATTCAATTAAAATATTAAGAAATGATCTAAAGAGATTTAATAGTAAAATCAGAAGAGAAGATGAAGACAATAATATTTTATTGGATTATGAAAATTTTTACGATAATAACGAAATATTTTTATCAGATGTTTACAACGAATTGGGAAAAGATTATTCTCCATCACCGGAAGCATTAACTAATCTTACAGATACATATCTAAAGATTTATTTTCCAAGAATTCCTGTTAATGAAATAAAACACATTATTGAGTATTTAAATGACAAGCCAATGATTGAAAAAGAAAAGATTGAAACATCATTTGAGATAATTAATTCTGATTTATTATTAGAAAATGAAATTGTCAAATTAACTGAAAAAATCAAAATGAAAAATCGTAATCTAAAAGAAGGAAAAGGTTATCAGAGAATTCTTAAAGAAAATTTTGTAACACAATCAATGATTCATCTTCTTTTAAATTCATATGAAACTGAAACATTTAAACGTATTGATTTATTTAAAATTTTTGATGATTTTGTACCAACAGAAAAATATCCTTTTCTCCAATTCATGACATCAACAGGAAATATTACTTTTAAATTTAATGAAAAAGAAGTGGAGAAATTTTCACAAGATAAAACAATGAATGAAATGGTAACATCGTGGTTTCAAAATATTTCACATGGATTAATTTTCCGCATTAGAACAGATGATATGAAAAGTGATAATTATCGTTTCATGACAATTAACATTAATGAAATAGGAAAATTAGATTATAAGATTCAATGGAAAGAAGACGATAATGCCACTATTGATGATATTTCAAAAACTTACAATATTATTAGAGATTTAATTAAAGACATAAATGAAACTAAAATTAAACACAAATTCAATATGCCGAATGATGATGAATTTAAAACAGCATTTATTACAACTATTCAAAGATTTAATTTGGATGATGATTACACTATTAACCATAATGATTTTTCTAAATTCGCTCGATATTTTTATCCATATTTTGCTTTAGTTATTGAACCAAGAAAACGTGAATCAAAAATTCATGAATCCGAATCAAAGAGTAAATTTGGAACATATTTACGTTATAAGAGAATCTCAAAATATGAAAATATAATGAAAATAGAGCAAAGAATATATTATTACATGAAAAATTATGAATACACTGAACAAACATTGATTAATGAAATAAGTAAACAATTCAATTTAACATTGGAAAAAGCGGATGAATATTTAAAGAAAACACAACAAAAATATCCTCACATAAAAAAATCAAGAAGAGAATTGAAGAAATTCGATACATCATTGAAATATAAATCACCTGGAATTGATATTGCTATCCAAGGAAAAACGAAAGATAAATATAAAATCAGAATATCTGGTGCTAGAGATAAAAATCAATTACAACGAATTCTAACGATACTTAATATTTTATTATATTTATACATGGAAACATATTTAGCTAAAAAAACAGAATGGCAATATTTGAAAGAAAAACTAAAAAAATTAAACAATATTGCTGAACGACGACACATGGTTACAGATTTTGTCAAATATGCCGATGATAAAATTAATATTAAAGCAATGGCTAATGCTGATAAACGAAGAATTGGATATAAACCAGAACAAGGTCAAAGTCATTGGTCTCGTGTATGTCAAAATAGTGGTAAGACACAACGACGACGACCACAACAGTTTTTAGCAGAAAATATTGATCAGATGTTAAAAATGGGATATACAATTAATAAAGCTACAGGATTATATGAAAGAAAACTTGTTACGAAAAAAAATGGGAAAACTGTAACACAAGTTTTAAGAGCTGTTAAATTAAATGAACTTGATGAAGTTGGTAATCCAGTAGGAAATGAAATTTATTATACATGTTCTCCAGAAGAAAATGGAATTCATATGTATGTTGGATTTCTGACAAAAAGTAAAAATCCATTTGGTGAATATATGCCATGTTGTTTCAAGAAAGATCAATATTTATCAGCAAATGAAGAAAAAAGGAATTTCTTTTTAAGTTGCATTGGAAAAGGTGAAACTCAAATGGAAAAAGCACAACCAACATTTAGTGATCAATTATATGTTCTTCAAGATACAAATAAAATACAAGCAAATCGTTTCGGTTTCTTTCCAAGATTATTAGATTATTATTTTAATACATTACTGGATCTTAAAAGAACAATCACTCAACATTATTTAATTTTAGCGGAAAAAGGTTATTTCTTTAAATACGGTATTGAACATGGAAATAATTCATTTTTATCTGCTATTGCCAATATTTTAAATATTTCAGTTGATAATATGGTTGAGAAATTAATTAATAAATTAAAAAATGATAAGAATAATTTAATTTTTACAGCATTAAACAATGGAGATATTAAAACAAATTTTGAGTCGAAAGAAAAATATATTGATTATTTACAGAATATAACAAATGTTGAATATGATAATATTATTCATTTATTAACAATTCCAGAAATATTATTTGAAAATGGTTTGAATATAATCATACTTGCCAGAACACCAAAAAGTATGAATGCTGATGATGATGTTAAATCTCGTGATAATTGTTATGTAGTATGTCAAAATGTAGAAGAATTGCCGAATTTATTAGATACAAAAAGAGAAAATATTATATTATATTTAGAACATGACAAATATTATCCCATTTTTAATGTCTTGAAGAAAGAACGAGAGAGTAAAGATATTACAATTTCCAAAACATTTTTATACGAAAATAAAAAAACAAATATCATAAATCATCTTAAAGATTTTTATTACAAGAATTGTATGGAACGAACAATTAAATCAATCATTAATAAAGAAACTGTTTTAACATCGAAAATATTAGTTTCCAAATTACTCGAAAGTAAAAATGAAAAATATGAACCGATATATCAATATATTGATATTCGTAATAAATGCCGTTTTATTATTACTAAAAATGGTATAATAATACCAGTTGTACCATCGGGTTCAATTTATAATATTCCGATTATTAAAAAAATGGATCAGTATTATGATACATTTACAAATACTCTAAAACAATTAAGGAAACTTAACGATGATTTCAAAGGAACATTGGATGTTCAACCATTCGGTGTTAATGGAAATAAAAACGGTGATTCGATTGAAGTCAGAGCTATTATAATACATTCAAATGAATTGGTTCCAATAAAACCAGAAACAATAAAAATTCGAGAAGTTGAAAAAGAGAATCTTATCATTGATACAAATCCATTTTATGAAAAAATTGATGAATATCTTGAAAAGTTTTACAATAATAAAAAATTAACTCCACAAGTAAAAAATGTTGAAGATAATATTGATGAACGTGTTAAAATAATTAATTATGATAAATATTATAATGAAAGCTATGAATTATTTAGATATACATTCAGTAATTTTATTAATAAAAAAGATAATAAGATATTAAAAGAAAAATTAACAAAAATTGTTAAATCAGATATTTCTTATTATGACAAACAATACAAAATTAAAGTTTTAATTTATAGATTAATTGATTCAGATTTATTGAAGAAATTTATTCAGTTATATAATAAAGATAATAATGATACAACAAACGATGAAAATAAAGAAGAATTTACAAAATCAAATGAACCAGAAGAATCAGAAATGCAATATGGTGGAAAATTTGAAAAGTTTGTTTATATTATCGATAAAATTCCAGATTTAAATAATTATAAAATCAATAATATTCGTGAATTATGTTCTGATGATGAGAAAGATATTTGTTACAAGAAGATTCATTGCAAATGGACACATTCAGGGTGTTCTCTCGCATTAACTAAAAAAATGGTTATTACGTTTGTCAACAAAATATGTGTTGAAATTGTTGAAAATAATATGAAAACAAAAGAAATACTTCAATTAGAGAATTATTATGTATCTGATGTGGTTAATAAAAATTATTATACCGAGAGACCAAATCAAAAAGTTCTTAAAAGTACAAGTGATAACATTAAAAAAATGATTGAAGTATTTTTAAGTTCTGATGAAAAACAATTTGGTCGTAAAGTTAAAAAATTCGATCAACAGGAAGATGACGCATTGGTGAAAAAATATCCGATGAAAGATTATGGGAAAAAATATGTTCAAATAATTATACCAGACAATAATTCAATTTTACGCGCATATGCTAATGGTTTTCATTGGAATGAAAATAAATATCAAGATAAATACACTCGTAATATTGGATATTACAGTCAAAAACAAACTGATATTATGGTTTTCTTAAAAAGTTTAATTATTGGTTGGGCATTGGATAAAAAGAATCAAGAAATAATGAATAAAATATTGAAAGACTATTCAAATATTGATAGTATTTATTCTTATGTTTCTCAACTGGCAATAGATATTTCAACAAATAATTCTGGTCTTATTGAATTATTTATTTTAAATCAAATTCAAAAAACTCCAATTGTTATTTATGAGAATGATTTTGTTCATCATGTTTTTGATAAAGAGATTATTACATCTAACATTCAAAAATACGAATCATCGAAGAATACAATTAATATTCAATTTATTTTTTCTGACTTTCAATCAAATGAAAGTCATGTTATTACGGATATTCCAACATCTGTTGAAGTTTTATATTTCTAATTAAAAATAATTTAAAAAATTATTTTTTAATATTCTTGAGTTGAGATTACTTGAAATGTGTCAGGCATTGGTGAAACTCTGATTTTCTTTTTAACATCTTCGATATTTTTATCTACAATTGCTTTTTTAATAATGTTTTCTTTGGCTATTTTATTTGTATACATGTAAGGGTAATATATTAGTTGTATAAACAAATAGCATAATATTAGTATCATTATAACTGATACTAATCTTCTCAATAGTTGATGATTTTCCAAATGCAAATATTTTATGCCAATATATTCGACAGTTTCCGATACAAGAAGTCTCATTTCTAATGCTGTCATCAATGCTATTGAATTTGATACAACACTATAATCAACTAAAAAATGCATTATATTACTACTTATTTTACTTCCACCTTCTTCATTAGTTACTCCTTGAGCAATTTCTATAGTTTTTTTATCCATAACAATACCAATATATATTAACTTCTTAATTTAAATTTTTTCAAATTTAAAAATATGGATTGCTCTTAAATCCATATTTTCTCTTCTCTTTGAGAATCAAAAATATGGATTGTATGAAAAGTCGTCGTTTTTATTGAGTTTAACTTTATATGTTTTATTTATTTCTCCGATTTCAACAATATCATCATCGTAAAGTTCTTTCTTTCTATCAATTTTAACTTTTATTTGGTCGAAACCCATATTAATAGTTGCGTAGTAATCATACTGTGCTGAACCAGGATATTTTTGTCTTCCGAATAATTTTATAATTTTATTTGTTTGATCATCATCAGTTGAAATTAATAAACCCAACCAATGTGGATTATCTGGATAACCTCTAACAGGATGATTAAACATATGGCGAAGATGTAATGGTCCTAATAAATATCTATCCACACGTTTGGTAGGTTCTTCTAACGGATCAACTAATTTTTGATAATCATACATTTTTAGTGGATCAACAGGTGGTGGTTGAATAATTTGTGGAGAAATTATTGGTGTATCTAATTGAATTATTTCAGGTTGTTGATTTATTTCTATCTGTTCAGATTTAATTTCAGGTTTTATATCATGTATCCGTTTTGGATTTTTAGATATTATTTTCATAATAATAACTGTTTGTGTGACAACAGAAATAATAATTATTAAAATTAGCATTGCTACAATAATATTTTTTGAATTCTCCATATCAATATAAAATAGAATGATATTTTTGATTTTATAAAATGAAAAAACTAAATATATATTATTAGAACAATGCAATATAATTTGTATATGTTTATTTTTGGA
>Ga0105097_10000885_pt1 | contig 14074 bp, 14 predicted proteins | sample PPLLak12cMay2015_FD_87035 | JGI IMG/M metagenome (GOLD analysis project Ga0105097, IMG submission 87035) | Freshwater sediment microbial communities from Prairie Pothole Lake near Jamestown, North Dakota, USA - PPLs Lake P7 Core (1) Depth... | ecosystem: Environmental > Aquatic > Freshwater >... | reverse complement strand
ATAGCCTGTCTCGTTGTGTTACCAAGTCAGGACTTTGACCATTGCTTCGATAATATGGGTGGTTGGCGCGGCGACGAGTGACGACAGCGCACAGCCGTTAAAAGCTGAAGATACGAGCGGGGCTTCGCTGTACCCGAGGATGCCCTTTAGAGCGTCTTCGGAGGCTTGCTTCAACGCGGCGTTGACCTCGGAGACGGTGACGCCGCTCTTGTCGATGGCGACGACCAAATCGACCAGGGATACGTTCGGAGTGGGCACGCGAACCGCCAGCCCATTCAGCTTGCCGGCCAACTCCGGCAAGACCAGCCCGACGGCCTTGGCGGCGCCGGTGGTGGTGGGGACCATGGAGAGTGCGGCGGAACGGGCGCGGCGCAGGTCCTTGTGCGGAAAATCGAGCAGCCGCTGGTCTCCGGTATAGGAGTGAATGGTCGTCATGAGCCCCCGTTTGATTTTAAAGTTTTCATGCAGGACTTTCGCCACCGGCGCCAGGCAGTTGGTGGTACAGGATGCGTTGGAAATGATATGGTGCTGCTTCGGATCGTACCGGTGGGAATTCACGCCCATGACGATCGTGATGTCCGGGTTGGTCGCCGGAGCGGAGATGATGACTTTGCGGGCGCCCGCAGTCAGGTGCTTGGCGGCGTCATCGCGCTTGGTGAACAGCCCGGTGCACTCCGCGACAATGTCCACTCCCAGGGATTTCCAGTCGATTTTTTCAGGATCCCGCACCGAGCGAATGGCGACGGCCTGCCCGCCGACTTCGATGGCGTCGCTTTTGGCGGAAACCTCGACATCCATGGTGCCGTGAACCGAATCGTATTTCAGCAAATGCGCCATGGTTTCGGAGTTCGTGAGATCGTTGATGGCGATTATCTGGATTTTCGGGTTCTTCGCCGCCGCTCGGAACAACAGGCGTCCAATTCTTCCAAATCCGTTGATGCCAACCTTGACTGCCATAGACCCTCCTTAGAAGATTAACGTTCGTTTCAGAATCAGCGCATCCTCGTGACGATTCGAGTAATATCCGCGACGCGTTCCGGCCGCGTGGAAACCGAATTTTCGATACAGCTCGATGGCCTCGGTGTTGGAGGGTCGAGCTTCAAGAACGGCCGTCGATAGCCCCTCGGCCTGCGCGGCGTTTAAACACTCGGCGATCAGCCGCGTGCCGATGCCCTGGCGTCGCCACATCGGGTCTACCGCGATCCGAAAAATCTGCACCTCTCCCGCGATGAAGCGAAAAAAAATGTAGCCGACGATCCGCTTTTTCCCTGCGGTTGTTTCCGTCCAAACCACCCGGTTGTCTGCCGCCGCGGCAGACAGTTCGCCCTCGAATGAAAGCCGGCCCCACGGCCACTCGAAGCAGCACCTATCGAGAGCCACCAGCGCTTCAATGTCCGCCGGCATGGCGCGGCTGAGCTCCCATTCCGCCACCCTCAGCTCCGTTTGTTGCCCTTCAGAATGCCGCTGGCGAGGGTGATGCTCTTCTTGCCAAAGGCCTCCAGGGATGCAGCCAGTTGTCCCAGGGGCATACGGCCGCGGTTGTCCAGGGCATGGACCAGGATCGGCAGGTTGACTCCCGAGAGGACTTCAACGCGTCCCTCTTCCAGAAAGGAGTAGCTGATGTTGGACGGTGTGCCTCCGAACATGTCCGTCAGAATCAGCACGCCGTCATCATGCGCGACTTTTTTGACACCGGCCGCCACCCGTTCCCGCAGACGGTCCACGTTTTGGTTGAGATCGATGGAGACGGAAACCACCCCGGGCGACCGGCTGCCCAAGATGAATTCCGCCGCATCGACGAGGGCTTCGCCCAACTGACTGTGAGTGACGATGAGGATTCCGATCATAAACGTCCTTCCAACACCCAGCTTGCACGGCCGCTCGGACTATTGTGGTTGGTGGATATCCCGGTGGATCAACTCGACGCGACGGCGGCGCACCGCAATATGGTCGAAAAAGGCTCGGGCCATCACGACGGACCGATGCCGGCCCCCGGTGCAGCCGACGGCAAGGTTGAGTTGGGTCTTGCCTTCTTTTTCGTACAACGGAAGCAGGAAATCGATCAAGTTGGTGTATTTGGCAATCAGCGCCGCCGCCTCGGGCGTTTTTAGAACAAACTCTCGAATTTCCGTATCCTCTCCGTCCAACGCCTTCAACTCCGGAACAAAAAAGGGATTCGCCAGGAAGCGGACATCGACCACCAGGTCGGCCTCCGGCGGCAGGCCATACTTGAAGCCGAACGAAATAACGTGCACCTGCAGAGACTCCAATGCGCGCTGACCGGTGACGATACGGACCACCTTCTGTTTGAGTTCATGGACGTTGAGGCGGGTGGAGTCAATCACGTGGTCCGCGGCGGCACGAAGGGTCTGCAGCAGCTGCTGCTCGACGCGGATCCCCGCTATGAGGCCCTGCCCCCGGGCCAGCGGATGTTGGCGGCGTGTGGCGCTAAAACGCTGGACCAGCACCTGCTCGCCGGCTTCCAGGAACATGAGTTCGAATCGAAACCCCTGCGCCCGCATGGCCGCCATGACCCGGTCGTAGCCGGCAACGAACCCTTTCTCCCGCAGATCCATACCGAACGCAATGCCGGCGGCCTCCGATTCCCTGGGGGACGGCATTTCCATGAAGCTCGGCAGCAGCGCCACCGGCATGTTGTCGACGCAGAAGAAGCCGACGTCCTCCAGTGCCGCGAGAGCGGTGCTTTTTCCGGAGCCCGACAGTCCGGTGACGATGAGAAGGGGTAGTTGGTCCACGTCCGGTCGCCGCAGGTGAAGATTAAAACTCCTCGTCCTCCTCTTTAATGACGCCGTAGATCTGCTCTCGGCTGGTGGCCTGCAGCAGCCGTTCCTTGAACGGTTCGTTTTTAAGGATTCGCGAAATGCGGGCCAGCAGCTTCAGGTGGAGGCCGGTGGAGTTCTCCGGGGTGACCAGCAGGAAAAAAAGACGCGTCGGTGCGCCGTCCAGCGATTCGAAATCCACCCCCTTTCGACTCAGGCCGAATCCGATCATCAACTGGTTCAAATTCGGGAGTTTGCCGTGTGGGATGCCGATGCCGCCGCCGATGCCGGTGCTGCCCAGGCGTTCTCGTTCAAGCAAGACGCGTACCAGTGCAGCCGGGTCGACCTGGGCCAACTGCGCAACGGGTGCAGATAGTTCTTCGAGCACCTCCGGCTTGGTTTGAGATTTTAGCTCCGGAAGAATGGCTTCCGGTTGCAGCACATCGAGGATTTTCATGGTCATTTCGCCTGAAACGAACCGGTTGCCGGAGGCGCGTACCTTCGAACCGGGCGCTGGCCGCGCGGCAACCGCAGCCGTTCAGCTTCGGGGTTGAATAAGGCCGTAATGCCCGTCTTTGCGGCGGTAGAGCACATTGATCTGTGACGATCGGGCGTTGGTAAACACCAGGAACCCCTGATCGGCCAAATCCATTTGCAGCACCGCTTCCTCGATGTCCATCGGCTTATAGTCGATGCTTTCGACCTTGATTTGGGGGGCGGAATCTTCATCCGTCATCTGAGGCCCTTCTTCACGGATGGTCCGGGTTTGACCCTTGGCACTGGCGCGGCGTTCACGAATTTTCTGTTTGCTGCGCTTGAGCTGCTTTTCAAGTTTGTCGAGTACCATGTCGATGGCCGAGTACATGTCGCCGGTTTCATCCTTGCCGTTTATATTGATTCGGTCACCGGTAATGTTGACCTCGGCGATATGCCGGTGCTTTTCGACGATCAGCACGACGCCGGCCTCCGCCGGGTTGTCGAGCAGTTTGTCGAAGCGGTTCAGCTTTTCGGTCACATACGACTTAAGGTGTTCGGAAGGATCCAGGTTCTTGAAGGTCACCGATGTCTGCATAGAGAAGACCTCCTCAAATTTCCTTGCGCTTGTTGGAGGGCAGCACCCTCATCATTTCGCGGTATTTGGCGACGGTCCGGCGAGCAATTTGGATGTTCTCGCGTTTTAGCATTTGGGCGATCTTGTCGTCACTGTGCGGCCGCTTGGGGTCCTCGGACGCGATCAACTGCCGGATCTTTTCCATGACGCTGGCGGACGCGATGGCGCCGCCCTCGTCGCGTTTGATCGAACTGTTGAAGAAATACTTCAGCTCAAAGATGCCCTGGGGCGTATAGGCGTATTTGTTGGTGGTGACGCGGCTGATCGTGGATTCGTGCATGCCGATGTCCTGGGCGACATCCCTCAGAACCATCGGCTTCAGGTGGGCAATGCCGTTTTCAAAAAACTCCCGCTGATAGCGCAGGATGCTTTCCATGACGCGGTAGATCGTCTTCTGGCGCTGGTGGATGCTTTTGATCAACCAGGCGGCCGAGCGCACCCGATCCTGGATGTAATCCTCGGCTTCTCCGCCGACGCGCCGGCCGCGTCCCACCGAACGTCTGAAAAGCGAGTTCACACGCAGCTTGGGCATGCCGTCGTCGTTCAGCACGATGGCGAAATCGTTTTCCATCTTGTAGACGTAGATGTCGGGGATGATATACTGTGGATTGTCGTCGCTGAACTGTCTTCCTGGCCGCGGCTCCATGGCCTTGATGATGCCCACGGCCGAGACGACCTCCTCCATGCTGATCTTAAGGGCTTTGCAGATGGCCTTGTAATTCTTCTTCTCCAGATTGGGCAGATGCTCGGAAATAATGTCGGTGATGATCGAGCGGTCGAACCCCAGATAGCGGGCCTGGATCAGCAGGCACTCTCTCAGGTCTTGTGCGCACACCCCGATCGGGTCAAAGGTCTGCAACAGAGACAGAACCGCCGCAACCTGCTCCAACTCGGCGCCAGCGGCTGCGGCGATTTCCTCTACCGACACCTGGAGGTAGCCGTCCTTGTTCAGGTTGCCGATGATCAGGCTGGCAATGCCCTCGTCCTCGCGACTCGGCTTGGTCATGAGGAACTGCCACAGCAGGTGGTCGTTCAGGGATTCCTTGCGCGTGATAAACGCCTCATATTTCGGCGCTTCACGATCTTCGGTTTCCACTGGCACGCGCGAGGGGGTAGTGAAGTCATCCAGAAAGCCGCTCCAGTCGAATTCCTCGCGGCCCTTACCGTCCGCGGCGGGGACCTCCGGGGATGCCGGGATTTCACTCAGCGGCGTTTCCACTGCTTCAAAGGATTCGCCGATCGACTCTTCTCCCGAGCTTTCGGCTACCTCTTCCAGGGCGGGGTTTTCTTCCAGCTCCCGGTGGATGGCGTCCATCAACTCGAGACGGGAAAGCTGCAGCAGTTTGATCGCCATCTGCAACTGCGGCGTCATGATCAACTGCTGGGTGAGTTTCAGTTGTTGTCTTAGTTCCAGCGCCATATCAGAGCCTGAAGTCGTCTCCCAGGTAGGAGCGGCAGACCGCTTCGCTGCATACAATAGACTGCGGTGTGCCGGACTCGATCACCTTCCCGTCTACCATGATATACGCCTTGTCGCAGACGCCGAGCGTCTCGCGCACATTGTGATCCGAAATCAGTATGCCGATGCCCCGTTGCTTGAGGTGCCCGATGATCGCCTTGATATCGGCCACCGCCAGCGGGTCGATTCCGGCAAACGGCTCGTCCAACAGCATGAACGCCGGGTTGGTCGACAGCGCACGCGTTATTTCCAACCGCCGTTTCTCGCCACCCGAAAGTACATTGGCCACCTGGTCGGACAGGTGGCGGATGCCCAGCTCTTCCAAGAGTTGATCCGCGCGTTGGTGCCGTTCCTCCCGCGACAACGGCTGGAGCTCCAGAATGGCCAAGATGTTCTTGCGAACCGATAGCTTGCGGAAGACCGAGGTTTCCTGCGGCAGATATCCCACGCCGCGCCGGGCACGAACGTGCATAGGGTAACCCGTGATATCTTCCTCGTCAAGGAATATGTGCCCTCCATCCGGCTTAACCAAGCCGATGGCCATGTAAAACGTCGTCGTCTTTCCGGCACCGTTTGGTCCCAGCAGTCCGGCGACCTCGCCGCTGTTGACATCGAGGTTGACGCCGTTGACGACGTGGCGGCCGCCATAGGTTTTGATCAGATCCACGGCACGCAGGACGGTCATTGTCTCTTCCGAACCATCTGGGTCATCCAACGAAAACGCTGGCTCGCCTGCGGCTGATTGAATCCTATCACGATCGGGTCGTCCTCTCGGGTTCTTCAAGCAGCCATTTTAGTGGCTCTGGCAAAAAAATGCAACCATGCGGCAGGCGGCCTTGGACCGATTGCTTGCGGCTACTGGGCAGCTCCCGGCAAGAGGGTGACCCGGACCCGCAAGGCGGGCGGCCGGCCGGGTGCCTGGGCCGAACGGCCTCGCGGTGCAGCCGCCCGTTCGCCTGCTGGCGAGACTTCGGCCGCGGGCGCTGGGTCCAGCCAGATCCGCCCGGTATCGGGCTCATAAACCGCCTGCTCGGCGTCGGCCGTCAGCGTGTCGGTTTGGAATCGAACGCGGCCTCGAGCCGTCATGCGGGAGATCTCCTTTGCGGAGATCGTTCCAGCCAGCCGATTCCGGTCGATGGAACCTTGCTGAAACTGGATCGTCAGGCGGTCGGCGGTGATCGTGTATCCGTCGCCATCCACGTGCACCGCACCGCTGAATTCAACGGTGTCGGCGTCCATTTCGGCCTCCAGCAGCTCGGACTGGATGCGGACGGGATGTTGGAGCCCGGCCCCAACTGGGCTCCCGGAGTCCGCCGCTCCCATGGCGATCATCGTCCAATAGACCGCCGCGAGCATGGCCCCGGCGAGCCAGACCGTGGCGCATCGTTCAGGGTGTTTGGCTAGAAACCAACGTTCCGCGGACATGGCCTCTCATCACCAGGCGGTTGGCTTTCAGGTCCATCGTCAAGGAGTCCGCCGTCAGGTCACCGGCTTGTCCTTTGATCCTCACCGGGTCATCGGATGTAATAATCCGGGAACCATGCGAATAGGTCATCTTCTCCGTTTCCAGGCGATAGGTGTCGTTGTAAATCACGACGTTTCCATGCGCCTCCATGTCATGGGAGTCTGTCATCACGGTTCCGTGGCGTGCAGTGAGAAATACCTTCTGGTCGTCGCGGGTGAAGAACGTCACAAAAAGATCGGTCAGCAACACCTTTTTCTCTGACAGACGATACTGTCCCGTGGCGGCATCCAGGCTCCACTCGGTACGCCCTTCGCGGGTGGCTGACTGGTGAACGCGTTCAACCACCACCGCTTCCAGCCCCGTGGTGGAGGGGACCGCCAGTCCCGGCAATGGAGACAGCCGTCGATACCCGAAATAAGCGGTTGCCGCGATGCCGACCGTCACGAAGAAAACGATCAGGACGATGCGTTTCCAGGATCGACTGAAAATGTGAAGGGATACCGTCATGCCGCCCGCGAACTCATTTTGCTCCGTTTCGGGAGCAGCCCCGAGCCCGGAAAAATGAACCAATGGGGGAGCAACTACCTTCCAGGCCTACAAAAGTCAAGCGCAGTTGACTATCATTCGGTGGCTTGGTAATAGGAAATGTTTATTTTTCAGCCTCTATCGATCAAGGATGGCCGGCGTGGAAAAGGCGCGCAAGATGGGCGGAAATTGGGGGTTGCGGTTAGCGACCGCCATTGGTTTGGTTCTGGCGGTCGTCATCGTCTGGTGGGTTGCCTTGCGGCTGGAGGGCGAGCCTCCACAGGTTCAGTGGGACGTGAAATCGCCTCTCTATTTGGGCAAGTTGGCGGAGATGCCGCTGACGGTCGCCGATCTCAAAAGCGGCCTGCGCCGGCTGAATGTCGTGCTGAACAAAGACGGCAAGGACCTGGTGCTGGCCGACATCGCGTTTCCCACCTCCGGCGTGCTGGGGCTGGAAAAAACGCAGCGGGAAACGACCCGGATAAAAATCGATCCGGCCGCCCTGGGGCTTACCGACGGCAAAGCGCTGCTGCGGGTGGCCCTTTGGGACCATTCGTGGCGCAACTGGTGGCACGGCAACCTCACCGATCTGCAAACGGAAGTCGTCATCGATACGCGACCGCCGGTGATCGAGAACCTGACCCCGCAGAATTACGTCAACCAAGGCGGGGCCGGGCTGGCGATCTATCGGCTCTCCGAGCCCTGCCCGAGCAGCGGGGTGCGGGCGGGCGGCCATTTTTTCCCGGGTTTCAGCGGCTATTACCCCGACAAAGCCATCCACATCGCCTTCTTTGGCATGAGTCATCTGCAGGGGCCTGGCGCCGAGGTTGTGCTGGAGGCACAGGATGCGGCCGGGAACAGCGGTCGTGCGCGCTGGCCGTATCATTTCCGCAAGAAAGCATTCAAGAAAGACGCCCTGCAGGTCAGCGACGGTTTCATCAACCAAATATTGCCGGAGTTTCAGGCGCTGCTGCCGGCCAAGCCGAACGCATCCTTGAAGGATCGGTTTCTTTTCATCAACCGCGACCTGCGCCAGACGAATTATGAACAAATTGTCGCAGCGACTCGCAAGACCGAAAACGCCATGCTCTGGAAGGGGTCGTTTCTGCGGCTTCCCAATTCTGCGCCGCGCGCCGGATTTGCCGATCACCGCACCTATCTCTACGAAGGGAAGGAAATCGATCAGCAGGACCATTTGGGTGTGGACCTGGCCTCGCTCGCCCGCTCGCCGATCCCGGCGGCCAACAGCGGAGTGGTGGTCTTCACCGGGTTCATCGGCATTTACGGTCAGACCGTCATCGTGGACCACGGGTTCGGCCTCTTCAGCATGTATTCCCACCTGAGCCAGATCGCCGTGAAGGCGGGCGAGCGCGTGGCCAAAGAGGCGATCCTCGGCCACACCGGCAGCACCGGGCTGGCCGTCGGCGATCACTTGCATTTCAGCATCTTGATTCATCCCCTGTTCGTGGATCCCATCGAATGGTGGGACCCCCACTGGATCCAGGACAACGTGATGCTTAAGCTCGACTCCGTCAAAAGTACTTCCGGCCAGGCAGGATGACATGAAGAAGCACCGGATCACGAAAACCGTTCAGGAGATCAACGCCAGAATCCAATCCGGCGACGTCGTGGTCGTCACCGCCGAGGAGATCATCGACATCGTGAAGACCGAAGGGCCCGTGGAAGCTGCCCGGCGCGTGGATGTCGTCACCACCGGCACCTTCGCTCCCATGTGCTCTTCCGGCGCGTTCATCAACTTCGGCCACTCGACGCCGCCGATCAAAGCCTCCCGGGTCTGGCTCAACCGGGTACCGGCCTATGCCGGGCTGGCTGCGGTCGATTGCTATATCGGCGCGACCGAGCCGGCCGAGGACGATCCGCTGAACAAAGTCTACCCTGGGGAGTTCAGCTACGGAGGCGGACACGTCATTCAGGATCTGTTGGACGGCAGGGCCGTGCACCTAGTTGCCGAAGGTTACGGGACGGACTGCTACCCCAACCGTCGCGTGGAAAAAGAGGTCACCCTGCGCACGCTGCCCCAAGCGACCCTGTGCAATCCCCGCAACGGGTATCAGAACTACAATTGCGCGGTGAACCTCTCGAATCGCACCGTATACACTTACATGGGGACGCTTAAACCGGGAGCCGGCAACGCCAATTATTGCTCCGCCGGCCAGCTGAGCCCGCTGTTCAACGATCCGTATTATCGGACCATCGGTCTGGGGAGCCGTATTTTTTTGGGCGGCGGGGTGGGATATGTGACCTGGCACGGCACCCAGCACCAACCGGCGGTGAAGCGCACCGCCAAGGGAGTTCCGGTTCGAGCGGCCGGAACCCTATGGGTGATGGGCGATTTGAAGCAGATGAACTCGAACTTCCTGGTGGGCGTCGGCATCCAGGGCTACGGATGCTCGCTGGCGGTGGGCCTTGGGATCCCCATTCCGCTCCTTAACGAGGAAATCGCCGCCTTCACCGGAATCTCGGATGATGAAATCTTCACCCAGATCGTCGATTACGGGCAGGACTATCCGGCCGGAGCGGTTAAAAGCCTCGGGCAGGTGAGTTATGCGGAACTCAAGAGCGGCGCTATACGCTTTCAGGGCAAATCGGTCCCGACCGTTCCGCTGTCCAGCATCGTCAAGGCGCGCGAGATCGCCGAAACGTTGAAAGGCTGGATCCGGCAGGGCCGGCTCCGCTTGGGCGAACCCCAATTCACCCTGCCGACCACATGAACGTGAACCAGCGGGCGTCCGGTACCCTGCGCGCTTTCGTGGCCACGGAACTTCCTGCAGACCTTCTGAAGGCCCTTGCGGCGGTTCAAGCGGAACTCGGCCAGCGCGGGCTGCGGGCGCGCTGGACCCGGCCGGGGAATCTGCATCTGACGCTGAAATTCCTGGGCGACATTCCGGCGGATCGGGTGCCCATCGTGGCGATGGCCTTGCGTGCTGCGGCGGCCGAACACGACGTTTTCGAGCTGATGGCCGAAGGCATCGACGTGTTTCCGGGAATGCGGCGGCCGCGGGTCCTCTTGGCCGGACTCTCAGGGGCGATCGCCGCGTTGGAGGGGCTGCAGCGGGAGGTGGACGACCGGTTGGCCGCCTCTGGATTCGAACGGGAGCCGCGCAGCTTCCACGGCCACCTGACGCTCGGCCGGTTCGGCGAAGGTGCCCTGGGCGGCGCGCTCGCCGACGTCCTGAGCGCTTATTCGACGCAGCGCTTCGGCAGCTTCGCGGTGCGGGAGGTGGTTTTGTTCCAGAGCGATCTGCAGCCCGGGGGGGCCGTGTACACGGCACTGGCAAGGGCGCTGTTGAGGGGAACGACTTGAGCCCGGTACGGAGTGCGGACCAGCCCGGGCCAAATTCAAAATCCGGAGCACGAAAACGGACCGGTGAGGAGGGCTAACGGCCTTGAACAACGCCAAGGGCAGGAAAAAGGAGGAGTCAATGACGGTGTCCACCGACAAGCAAAAGGCGCTCGAGAGCGCGATGATCCAGGTGGAGCGGCAGTTCGGCAAGGGGTCCATCATGAAGCTTGGCAGCCGGCCGATCGTGAGCGTTCCGGTCATTTCCACCAGTTCGCTGGCGCTCGACAAGGCGCTGGGCATCGGAGGGCTTCCGCGCGGCCGGGTCGTGGAAATCTTCGGACCGGAGGCTTCCGGGAAGACCACGTTGGCGCTGCATGCGGTGGCCGAGGCCCAGAAGCAGGACGGCATCGCCGCGTTCATCGACGCCGAACACGCTCTGGACACCGTCTACGCCAAGAAACTCGGCGTCAATTGCGATGAGCTGCTCGTCTCGCAGCCCGATACCGGCGAGCAGGCCCTGGAGATCGCCGACATGCTGGTGCGCAGCGGTGCCATCGATGTGCTGGTCGTCGATTCGGTCGCGGCGCTGGTTCCGCGGGCTGAAATCGAGGGTGAGATGGGGGACGCCCACATGGGGCTGCAGGCGCGTCTGATGTCTCAGGCGCTGCGCAAACTTACCGGCACCATCAGCAAGACCAACACCTGCGTCATCTTCATCAACCAGATGCGCATGAAGATCGGGGTCGTTTTTGGCAATCCGGAGACCACCACCGGCGGCAACGCGCTGAAATTTTACGCCTCGGTGCGCCTGGATATCCGCCGGACGAACACCCTCAAAGAGGGTCAGGACATCATCGGCAACCGCACCCGCGTGCGGGTCGTCAAGAACAAGCTGGCACCGCCCTTCATGGAAGCCGAATTCGACGTCATTTACGGCGAAGGCATTTCGCGAATCGGGGACCTGATCGACGCGGCGGCCGAGCAAGGCATCATCGAAAAAAGCGGTGCCTGGTACTCGTTCGGCGGCGAGCGCATCGGCCAGGGCCGGGAAAACGTCAAACGGTTCCTGACCGATCATCCCGACATCTTCGATACGATCTACGGCAAGACCCGCGAGGCGCTGGGGCTGGGAGCGAAGGGCAAGGACGCTCAGGGGGAGGAGTGATTCAATGACCGGCAACGACGCGCGCAGGACGTTTCTCGACTATTTCAAACACCATAGCCATCAGGTGGTTCGCAGTTCGTCGCTGGTCCCGCACGACGACCCGACCCTGCTGTTCATCAACGCGGGCATGGTGCAATTCAAGCGCGTGTTTCTGGGCGAGGAGAAGCGCGACTACTTGCGGGCCACGACCTCCCAGAAATGCGTACGGGCGGGCGGCAAGCACAACGACTTGGAGAACGTGGGCTACACCGCGCGTCATCACACGTTTTTCGAGATGCTGGGCAATTTCTCGTTCGGCGACTATTTCAAGGAGCGGGCGGTCGTGTTCGCCTGGGATCTGCTCACCAACGGCTACCGGCTGCCGGCCGATAAACTCTACGCATCGATCTACCTCGATGACGACGAGGCCTATGGACTGTGGCGCAGCGCGGTGGGGCTGCCGGACGGTCGCATCGTGCGCTTCGGGGAGAAGGACAACTTCTGGTCCATGGGCGACACCGGCCCCTGCGGGCCCTGTTCGGAGATCATCATCGACCGCGGCGAAGCTTACGGCTGCCAGCGGCCGGAGTGTGCCGTCGGCTGTGACTGCGACCGGTTTCTGGAGATCTGGAACCTCGTGTTCATGCAGTTCAACCGCGATGCGTCCGGGTCCATGACGCCGCTGCCCAAGCCCAGCATCGACACCGGCATGGGCCTGGAACGCATCACCTCCGTCGTGCAGAACGTGAACACGAATTTCGACACGGACCTCATCCGGCCCATCATCCGCCGGACCGAGGAGATGACCGGAACGGCGTTCGGTCAGCGCGAAGCCGCCGACGTTGCCATGAAGGTTATTGCGGACCACAGCCGCGCCGCCGTATTCCTGATCGGCGACGGCATTCTGCCCTCGAACGAGGGGCGCGGCTATGTCTTGCGGCGCATCATGCGCCGCGCGATCCGCTACGGCCGCAACATCGGCTTGACCCGCCCCTTCCTGCACGAAACCGCCCGGGTGGTCTGCGACCTCATGCGGCCGGCCTACCCCGAGCTGAGCGACGCCGAAGCGTTCATCGCCAACGTCATCGTCAACGAGGAACAACGGTTTCTGAACACCCTGGACACCGGTTTGAAGCTGCTGAACGAAACCCTGGCGGAGCTCAAGGCGGGCGGCCGGACCGAAGTGCCGGGATCGGTCATCTTCAAGCTCTATGATACCTTCGGTTTTCCCGCGGACATCGTGCGCGACGTGGTGCGCGATGAACAGATGACCCTGGACATGGACGGCTTCGACCGCGAAATGGAGGGACAGCGGGCCAAGTCCCGCACCGTCGCCACGTTTACCCGGATCGGCGATGCCTACAAGAGCCTCTCGGCCAGCGGATTCAGACCCGAATTCACGGGGTACGACCTGCTGACGGGCGAGTCGCGCGCCGTGCTGCTGGTCGCGCATGATCAGGAGATCCTCGAAGCGGGTGCCGGCAGCGAGGTGTCCGTGGTCACCGAGCGCACCCCGTTCTATGCCGAATCCGGCGGCCAGGTCGGCGACATCGGGCGCATCATCGGGCCGGAGGGCGAGATGGAGGTGAGCGCCACCCTGAAAGACCCGACCGGCCTGATCATCCACAACGGCCGCCTGCGATCCGGCCGCCTGCGCAAGGGCGACACCCTGACCCTCTTGGTGGATGCCGCCGCGCGGGAGGCGACGGCCCGCAATCACACCGCCACCCATCTCCTGCACGCAGCCCTGCGCGGCGTTCTGGGCGACCATGTCAAGCAGGCGGGTTCGCTGGTGGCGCCCGACCGGCTGCGCTTCGACTTCACGCATTTCTCGCAGGTCGACGCCGAAACCCTCGACCGCATCGAATCCCAGGTCAACCAGCGCATCCGGGCCAACGTCTCCACGCACGTCGCGGAGATGGCGGCGGAAGAGGCGTTCAAGAGCGGGGCCATGGCCTTGTTCGAAGAAAAATACGGAGACCGGGTGCGGGTGGTTTCCCTGGCGGACGTCAGCAAGGAGCTTTGCGGCGGAACCCACACGGCCCGGACCGGCAACATCGGCCTGTTCAAGATCGTTTCCGAAAGCAGCGTGGCGGCCGGCGTGCGCCGGATCGAAGCGCTGACGGGAGATGCAGCGGTAGCCTTCGTTCAGGCCATGGCCCGCAACCTGATCGAGGCCGCCCATTTGCTGCGGGAGACGCCCGAGGCCCTGACGCAGCGCATCGTCAAGGTGATTGCGGACATGAAAGCCCTGGAACGGGAGGTCGAACAGCTGAAGGGGCGGTT
>Ga0105097_10000884_pt1 | contig 14079 bp, 14 predicted proteins | sample PPLLak12cMay2015_FD_87035 | JGI IMG/M metagenome (GOLD analysis project Ga0105097, IMG submission 87035) | Freshwater sediment microbial communities from Prairie Pothole Lake near Jamestown, North Dakota, USA - PPLs Lake P7 Core (1) Depth... | ecosystem: Environmental > Aquatic > Freshwater >... | reverse complement strand
GCCATAGCGTCTTCCTGGCTGTCATAGATGCGTGCCGGGCCAATATGCTGCCGCATGGCAGGCGCCACGCCGCCGGTTTTTACCACAGCTCCGTCTGGTGCAAGGTTCCCGAAAAGGACGGCTAAACCGCCGGTGGGTGAGTGTGGTTTTTCTAGCGGGAGGATGACTTCATAATCTCGGACAGCACAGCCGGCAATCGACTCACCCAGGCTGACCCCGCTGACGGTTGGTCTATCCAGGTGAAGCGTGTTCCCAGACCGGGCGATTTCGTTTAATATGGCCGGGATGCCTCCGGCGCGGTGGACATCTTCCATGTGCCAGGAGCCCGATGGGCTTACCTTACATAAATACGGCACTCGGCTGGCAACTGCATTGATGCGCTCTAAAGGGTAATGGATTTGAGCTTCTCGAGCCAATGCCAGGGTGTGCAGTACAGTGTTGGTGCTGCCCCCCATCGCCATGTCGAGGGCAAAGGCATCGTCCAGAGCTTCAGCAGTCACAATCTGGCGAGGTGTCAGGTCGAGCTCGATCAAGGTCATTATTTGTGCGGCTGCGCGCTGCGCCAGGGCTTCTCGCTCTGGAGTTTTAGCCAGAGCTGAGCCGTTGAAGGGCAGTGCCAGACCCAGGGCTTCCATCAGGCAGTTCATCGAATTGGCGGTAAACATGCCCGAGCATGAGCCGCAGGAGGGGCAGGCGAACTCTTCCAGCGTTTTCAAGCGGGCTGCATCAATGCGACCGGCTTTATAAGCCCCTACGCCTTCGAAGACTGAAATTAAATCGATGGTCTCACCTTCCGGTGTTTTACCGGCAGCCATCGGCCCACCGGAGATAAAGATGGCTGGGATATCGACCCGCAAGGCTGCCATCAGCATACCCGGGACGATTTTGTCGCAGTTCGGGATGCACACCATCCCATCAAATTGGTGCGCCTGGATCATCGTCTCGACGCTGTCGGCGATCAGCTCGCGGGAAGGCAGGCTGAACTTCATTCCGGCATGCCCCATGGCGATTCCATCATCGACGCCGATGGTATTGAATTCAAAAGGCACCCCGCCGGCTGCACGAACAGCCTGCTTGATGATGCGGCCGAATTCCTGCAGGTGAACGTGACCGGGGACGACATCTACATATGAATTGACAATTGCAATAAAGGGCTTATCGAAATCAGAATCGGTGAGTCCGGTGGCTCTTAAAAGAGCCCGGTGGGGGGCACGTTCAAATCCTTTTTTTACCCGGTCTGAGCGCATCATCTCTCCATGATGAAAAAAGATCACGGGGCTGCTTTGCGGCAGCCCCGTGTGGGTTATCTCGGTTATTTCTGGTCGTGTTTCTTCCTGACCGTCACCCGGACTGCCTGGGGGCGTGGTTTTACTTCGATCGCAAGGACCAGTCCAATAAGCGAAAGCAGTCCTACAAAAGAAATTAGCAGGGACATCAATTTACTCCTTTGCCTTAATTGGATGCAAGTTTACCTGGACAATCCAGGTTTGTGAATGAGTAAACTATACAAAAGAATGGAGGTTATTTTGTATACTTTGACCAAATTAATCCGGCGGGTTGCCGGCTGCCGGTCAAAGCGAAGCACCGCGCATGCGGTAGATGTGGAGTGCGAGCTGAGCGGCAAGGCGCGTTTCTGGCAGCTCGAGATCCAGTCCGCTTATGGAGGCGATACGCTCCATCCGGTAGAGCAAGGTATTGCGGTGAATGAACAGTGACTCAGCGGTTTGGGATAGATTGCCATTGTGTTCAAAGTAAGCGGAAAGTGTGCGTAGCAGCTCTTCGCTGCCTTCGTGCGCCAGGAGAACGCCCAGGATTTCCTCCTGGAAAGAGATCAACTCCGGGCTGTCCTCGATTTGCATCAGCAGCCGGTAGACTGACAAATCCGAAAAGTATGCGGGTTTTTGCACACCCAATCGCCGCGAGAGGTCCATCGCCTGGCCGGCCTGACGGAAGGATGTCCGCCAGGCGGCGATGTCCTCAGCAGGGCTGCCAACCCCGCAATAGAGAGGGATCTGGGGAAACTCGAGCTTTGCCTGCTCCAGGATAGCCTCAGCCAGGGCCAGAGCTGCCTCCGGGCGAGGGGATTTGACTGGCAGTATGTAGAAACAGATCACTTCGGCTCCGATCGGGCTGGCTACTACCTGAGCCGAGAGGCGGGCGATTTCCCCGTTAATTAAAGTTTCCAGGCGGCGGCGAGAAGGCGGGCTGGGCGAGTCCCAAATAAAGCGCAGGGCAACACTGGGTTGATCGGGATCCATACCTAAAGCCTGAATCCACAAGCGGGCATCTCGAGGGGAGAGATTTTCCTCTAACAATGCGGATAGCAGGTCGCCCCGCAGGCGTTTTTCCGTCTCCCGGACGGACTTCATGCGGGCCATCTCGACGGCGATCACGATCACTCCCTGTTCGACCGCTACCTGGTCTAATTCGTCTAGCTGCCCGGCTAATCCCACCAGAGATAAATACCCCCGGGTAACGTCGCTAACGACAATCGGTGCGATGAGCCTTTCCAAACCACCCGGTAGATCAGTTACCAGAAGGTTGCTGCCAGAATTGACCCGTTTGCGGTCACGCAGGCTATCCGGGATGAAATCTGCAGATCCGGCGAGTTGCAAGACACCTTCCCAGGCCTCATTAAAATCTGCTGTGGCATATTGGGCTAAAATTTCAAGGCGTTTATCCTGGATGATGACGCCACGGCTGGTTATAGATGATAGTGCAATGGCTATGCCATCCAACCCGCTGCCACCGGCGGCCTGCTGGGAAAGCTGGGTGTAGATGCGTGTGCCACGCTGTACCAGGGCGCTGCGCTGATCCAGCACCAGGGTTAGCAGCTCCTTTTGGACCCAACGCAGATCGTTTTCTTCTCGATTAATGATAGCAACTGCCAACCCGACCGGGAATACCAGTTTCCGTGCCGGTGGACGACCAACTGCAAGAAGACCGCCGGCACGCAACTGAGCCGCCTCTGATAACAAATCATCGCTTAGTTCGCTTGCCCGCAGCAGCCAGATATCGCCGGGTTGGATTTCGTCCCGGCTGATTACCACCCAGCTAAGAGGTTGTTCCTCTCGAGGGGGTGAAAGCCAGCTGCTGGTGTAGGAAAAAGCCAGGCGGAGAGCATGTGAGAAGCTCAGCCCGGCGGGAAGATTCTTCAAGTGTAACCTGCCTAGGATTTATATCCGATCATGCGCAAGAAGCCCTTGCGCCATTCGATATCCGCATCCGCTTCGATTCCCTGGGGAGAAATTCCGTCGATGACACCCAGGATGCCGCGTCCCTGCTCGCTTTGGGCAACAACCACCTGGGTTGGGTTGGCAGTTGCGCAAAAGATGCGGCATACTTCATTAACACCCTTGACAGCGTTCAGCACATTGATCGGGAAATACCCTTCGCCGAGGAAAATGATGAAACTGTGACCCGCCCCAATATTGATGGCATTTTTCTGTGCCAGGGCAATTAAATCTGGCTCGGTTCCGCTCCAGCGCACCAGGCACTTACCAGAGGCTTCACAGAAAGCCAGGCCAAATTTTACTCCCGGAACGGAATTGACAAGGGCTTCATGCAGGTCCTCTACAGTTTTAATGAAGTGTGATTGGCCCAGAATGAAATTGAGTGGCTCGGGTTTTTCAATGGGGATGAGTAATAAATCCATATTCTTCTCCCGTTTTGCTGATTTTTATCCGACCTGCGGCCTTCAACACCCGCAAGGCGTTCAAGGTAATCATGGCATTAGGTCCGCGACGTCCCCAGTCGACGGGGTCCTGGTAGAGCTCACCCCCGGGCGGGTGCCAGTAATGCCGTCCGGCGCGCCAGGTGCCATCCGGACGGCATTTGGCCTGCAGCAGGGCTAACGCTTCTGAAGCCCGCTCGTCGGTGAGTAAATCCATGCGAGAAAGAATCAGAAGCGATTGTAAAATGTCGTAATGCCAGTAGGATGGGTAATGCAGCTCAAGCATCTCGGGATGGATGATTTCGCCTGTTCTCTCGGAACGGAACAAGCGGTGACGCAGGAAAAATTCTGCCGTCCTGCGGGCTGCATCCAGTGCGTCGGAATTGCCGGTTGCGCGATAATACTCAAAAAGGCCCCACATCGGGATCAGTGACTCGTGGAAAGAGCTGTGGCTGGCCTGCGGGCGTTTATCGCAGTTCCAACCGCCGTCCGGCCATTGCCAGGTCACCAGCGATTCAGCCAATAGCTTGACGCGTGGATCCTGGGCCAGGCCAAGCCGGCTACAGGCTGCCAGGGCGTTGCCTTCCTGGGATGCGCAGCGCCTGGCGCGCCCATCAATGGTTGGGATGCGGCTGCGATGTTCGTGACCAGTCAGCCAGGTCAGCTCATCTTCCACCGCAGCCAGCGCACGCGGCTCGCCAGGGGAGATGCCTAATTCCACTAAGGAGACCAGCCGCCAGTGAATCCCCATCCACTTTGTGTAAGGGTGTATATCGGAGCCGTCATTACGCGCGAATTTCCCATCCGGCTGTTGGCTGGTAAACAATGCTTCGATCCAGGGGTCATCCAGCACTTTTTCGTGCGCCATGACGACCTGCAGATGATCCTCTGGTAGGTCGAGTAAATTGGTCAGTGCCAGGTTGCGCACTGCTGGATGAGAAGAAGCCAGCAGCCAGTCAACACTATTCATTAAAGGCCCACTCTCCGTTGCGCATTACTGGTTCTTTACTGCCACTGTCAGTGATACCGTCTAAATCCATCTCGGCGTTGCCGATCATAAAATCGACATGGTTCAGACTGTAGTTGCCGCCTGCGGCATTGAACTGCTCTTCGGTCATTTCTACACCACCTGCCAGGCTGAAGCGGTAAGCCCGACCCAGGGCAATGTGGCTGGCGGCATTCTCGTCGAACAGGGTGTTGAAAAACAGGAGTTTGGACTGAGAAATCGGTGAGCTGTGTGGCACCAGGGCTACTTCACCAAAATGGGCAGAGCCTTCGTCGGTCTCAAAGATGTTGCGCAGCAGCTCTTCGCCTTGCCGGGCTGCGTACTTGACCACTTTACCGTCTGCCAGGGTCAGGCTGAAATCTTCGATTAGCATCCCCCCGAAATTCAAGGGCATGCTGGCGCGCACGGTGCCTTCGGCATAAGCCCGATGGGGCAGGGTAAAGATTTCTTCAGTCGGTACATTGGCAATGAACGGGATGCCATTTTGGCTGGCGAACCCGGCGCTAAGCCAGATATGATTTTTTGGTAGTCCAACGGTCAAATCCGTCCCCGGACCGGTGTAATGCAAGGCAGTATATTGTTTCTTATTCATGTATCCTGCTCGCGCAACCAGCTGTTGGACATGATCCTGCCAGGCTGCAACCGGGTCAATAGTATCGATCCGACAAATTTGGAAGATAGCCTGCCATAATTTTTCGACCGCCTGCTCGTCGGAGAGGCCGGGGAAGATTTTCCTCGCCCAACTTGGTATCGGGTAGCTGATAATGTTCCAGTTGACTGCATTGCTAGAGATCAAATTGCTGGAAGCGGCCATATGCCGGGCGCGGGATTTCATGGCGACGCCAATTAGCGATTGATCCTGTTCTTTAAGTAAATCGGGATTTTCGGCGTAAATGCTGAGCAGCGCATTCCCGTCCTTCAAGTGTTGGTAAGAGCCGTCCGCAAGCCAGGTGGGGAATTCATCAAATGAGTCGCGCGGAGCATACTTGAAACGCGCCAGCTCCAGAGGCTCGTGCGACCAGATTACCGTTACCAGGCGTGCACCAGCCTGGTACGCACTGGCAGTCACTTTTTCAACCAACGGGGCAGCTTCGATTGGGGCGCGGATCAGCAGGCGCTGGGTGGGTTGCAGGTTAATCCAAATTTTTACGGCCAGATCGGCATATGTTTGCAGGTGATTTTCGAAGTTTTCCAGCATTTGATAGTCCTTTAGCAATGAATTTTCCCGAAAATAGCAGGGATCCTGCAGATGGTTTGCTTCGGGTAAAGGGATTATAGCCGTTTCCGTCTGAATTTCAAAGATGGTGGAGGGGCTGCCTTCCTGTGAAAGTATGGCATTCAGATCGAACGAACGAATTCGAGCGATTGACAGTTGAGTGCCGCTGTAGTACGGTTAAGGAAATTGATATTTGCGAGGCGCAATGTATCCACCCGGGTCAACAATCACTACTCTGCCGCAGTTAGATTTATTAATTGATTGGCTCTATCAAAACCCAGACGCACCCGGGTATATTCCCACCTTATCTTTTGAGATGAAGCACCTGTATACATTATGGGCGCGCGGTCAGGAACTGGAACACCTGGGGCAGTTTCAGTCTGCTATTGAAATTTATAAACGGGCACTACAGATTGCACCGGATTTCATTAATGCCCGCTTTTCCTGGGCGCGCTCCCTGCAGGCCTTGAGAAAATACCCCGAGGCGCTCAGTCAGCTTCAGGTGATCACGACATTTTATTCCTCCCACGACAGCAATATTTACTTGCAGATGGCCAGCATCCAGCGAGAATTAGGGGATAGTGCGGCAGAAATTTTCTCCTATGAAAAAGCCTTGAGCATCGAGCCTGATAATATTTACGCCTGGTTGAATCTTGGTCTTGCCCGACGACTGGTCAAGGATCTGGACGCTTCCAGCCGGGCATTTGGAGAGGCAATCCGCTGCCTGGATAATCTGATTCGGGATGGGCAGCCTCACCAATACGATCCCGAAGAAGACAAAGTGTGCTTTGAAGCCGCACGCACCGAGTTTGCGCGCAGTGCTTTCGATGAGGCTGAGCTGTTGTTCAAGCGGGTGATGGATGTACGCGGCCAAAGCCTGGAACTTTGGGGAGATCCGCAGCATAACCCCACTGTTTTTTACACAATGCTTTTTCTGGTGCGAATTTATTTGCGCCTGGGAAAATGGTCTTTGGCGATGGAACAGTTGGAAGCTTGCATGGCATTTGCGCCCAGTGACCCCAATGTCGGTCTACTAACTGGGAATGCACGCAATCATGGGACCGACCCACTGCCGGTGACATGGATTTGGGATGAGATGTGACTTTTGTCGTACATTTATGTGTACAAACCAATTGACTCAATACAATCATATTTGCTAAAATCAAATTAAGCCAAATTAAAATAAACCCCCCTTGGGGAGTAGCTCCGGTGAACCAGCCATTCTGGTCCAGGAGGTGACTATCCGTCAACAGTAATCGCTGCCCTGTCTGCCATTCAGATTGGGGCAGTTTACATTCATACAGAAGATGATTCTGGTAAACAAAGTCAGCTTTCGATCTGCGGCACACATTCCGCAAAGGAAACATAAATGGAGGTCGATCCATGTTAAACGCAAAACAGACGTTCAATGTTGAGGAGCTTCTGGCTAAGGCGAAAAAGCCGTCGGCAGATGCGATGATCTTACATCCATTCTATCGTGGGAAAGTTGAGACGGTTCTCAAGTGTGCCGTCCGAGACTTTAACGACTTCGCTATCTGGTACACGCCAGGGGTTGCAGCGCCTTGTCGGGCGATTAATGCCGATCCAGAGCTGGTTTATGAATATACCAATAAGTGGAACACAGTGATTGTGGTCAGCGATGGAACACGCGTCCTGGGGTTGGGCGATATCGGGCCAAAAGCCGGGCTGCCGGTGATGGAAGGGAAAGCCCTGCTCTATAAATACCTGGGTGGCGTGGATGCTGTACCGATCATGCTGGACACCAAGGACCCGGATGCGATCATCAATACGGTTTTAATGCTCCAGCCCGGATTTGGAGGAGTCAATCTGGAGGATATCTCGCAGCCAAAATGCTTCCGCATCCTGGATACTCTGCGGGAGAAGGCTGAAATTCCCGTCTGGCATGATGACCAGCAGGGGACTGCCACGGTTACGCTTGCGGCATTGATCAATGCCCTGATGGTGGTGGGCAAATCGATCGGCGATGTGACCATTGCCTTCATAGGCAGTGGGGCATCCAATGTGGCTGGCTCGCGCTTAATCTTCGGCCGCGGCGCAGATCCCGGCAAGTGCTTCATGGTAGATACCAAAGGCATCCTGGGCAAGCACCGAAAAGATCTTGAGATGCGCAAGCACGAGTATGTTGACAAATGGCGGCTGTGCCAGATTACGAACGCCGAGGGCCGCGAGGGAGATATCCCGGATGCCATCCGCGGGGCGGACGTGGTTATCGGCCTGTCGCGCTCAGGACCAGGAGTGATCCTGCCGGAGTGGATCCGCACGATGAATAAGGATGCCATCGTTTTTGCTTGCGCCAACCCGGTTCCGGAAATTTGGCCTTGGGAGGCACTTGAGGCTGGCGCAGTGGTTGTAGCTACCGGGCGCTCCGATTTTCCCAACCAGGTTAATAACTCGCTGGGGTTCCCTGGGATTTTCCGCGGCACTCTGGATGTTCGGGCACGGACGATCACCGACGAGATGTGCTTTGCAGCCGCAGATGCACTCGCAAACCACGTAGGGGATCGCCTGGCTCCGGATATGATCCTGCCGAACATGGACGACTGGGAAGTTTTCCCGCGTGAAGCAGCCGCAGTCGGTCGCAAAGCCATCGAATTGGGTCTGGCACGCAAGGATCTGAGCTATGATGAGCTTTATGAACATGCGCGTGTGATGATCAAACGCTCGCGTGACCTGACGGTAGCTATGATGGAGCAGGGTTTCATCGCCAAAGTACCCGAGGATATGCTGTAAGGCACATCCGTAATGCAGGATATAAAAACCGGGTAAAACAATCGAGATATGAATCTACAGCGAGGTAAACTATGTATGACTTAATTGTGATTGGCGGCGGACCGGCGGGGTTAACGGCTACGATCTATGCCATCCGCAAGCGATTGGATGTGCTGCTGGTTTCGAAAGACCTGGGTGGTAAAACAAACTATCACCTTGCCCTTCCCTGGATCGAACAATACCAGGTCATCCGCGGGCTTGAGATCGTGAATAAATTCCGCAACGAGCTGGAATACCTGGAATTTTCACGCCACATGGAAGCGGTGGACAAGGTGACGAAAGTCAGCAATGGGCAGGGTGAGCATTTCGTGGTTCTGACTCGCGGCGGAAGCGAGCTGCCGGCGAAGGCCGTCATCATTGCCTCCGGGACGAAACAGCTGCGCTTACGGGTGCCCGGCGAGAAAGAGTATATGATGAAGGGGTTGTGCTATTCAGCCATGAGTTATGCACCCCTCTTTATTGATAAGAAAACCGTGGTGGTGGGCGATGGCGACCTGGCGCTGCGCAGCGCCGCCGAGCTGGCGACTATTGCTGAAGAGGTCACACTGGTCAGCACGACGGATGATATTCTCGCAACACCCTTGGGGAAGAAGCTCACCTCCGCTCGGAATGTGACCGTGCTGCCGAATAGGGCCGTGCTGGAAGTGAAAGGTGATGAGTTCGCCCGCAGCGTTGTGGTCAAGGACGCAGATGGAAAGACCTCTGAGCTTATCGCCGATGCAACCTTTATCGAAATGGCTTTGATCCCCAATAGCCAGATGATTGCCGACCTGGTCGAGCTGGATCCCCAGGGTCGCATCAAGGTAGATTGCGCCAATCGCACATCCTGCCCAGGCATCTTCGCAGCTGGCGATGTTGCCAGCGGTTATGCCGAGCAGGTATTGGTGGCGATTGGTGAAGGCGCTAAAGCAGCTTTGAGTGCCTATGAATACCTTCTTCCTGAGCTGTAGCTAGGTCACTCGGATATAAATCAGCCAAAAAAAACGACGCCCAGCATCGATCTCCAGGTGCTGGGCGTCGAGCATTCAGAAGTTCAGCGAGGATCTATTTGATTATAAGTACCGCCAGTAACCAGGTTGCGCACGCCATCCGAGGCCAGAAAGTCATGCGGGAAACCACGATCGATGTGGCTTGCATCATCCAGGCGCCTAAATTGGTCGGGGCTGAGCGGGTGATCGAGGGCTGCCAGGTTTTCCAGGAATTGGGAGGCGCGGCGTGCTCCCAGGATTGGTATGACTGTCCCTGGTTGCTGGCGTACCCAGTTAATCGCCACTTGAGCCGGTGTGCAACCGATTTCCTTGGATATCGCCTCTACAATTTGAGCGATCGATAAGCGCTGTTCATTGACCTCACCCCACTATGAAGCACGCCCTTGTTCTTCCTGTGTTTTTCCGGGATTGTATTTTCCACTTAATACTCCCGCGCCTAAGATCCCCCATGGAGTCATAGCCATTCCAAAAGCGCGTGCCATGGGCATTAAATCTCTTTCGGGGGTGCGTTCAACCAGACTATACTCGAACTGCAGGCCGGTGAAGGCTGTCCAGCCACGCAAATCCGCCAGCGTATTGGCTTGCGACACAACCCAGGCAGGTGTATCCGAAATGCCCAGGTGAAGAACCTTTCCGGCCTTGACCAAGTCATCAAGGCCGCGCATGATCTCCTCGACAGGCGTCATGAAATCCCAGGCGTGTAGCCAAAAGATATCAATGAAATCCGTATTCAGCCGTTTAAGGCTGCCTTCCAGCGAGCGGATCATGTTTTTCCGGTGGTTTCCGCTAAAATTGGGGTCATCTTTACGGTCGTATAACGAGTATTTTGTCGCCAGGATAAAATGATCGCGGTCAGGTGCGAGAAATTCTCCCAGGTAAGATTCGGCAGTCCCATCGGTATACCGGTTAGCGGTATCGATAAAATTTCCTCCGGCGGATGCATAGGCGTCAAAAATATTTTTTGCTTCGGCCTTATCAGCGCCCCAACCCCAGTTTGGACCAAAAGTCATTGTCCCAAGGCAGAGCTCGGAGACCCGCAATCCACTCTTGCCGAATAATTTATATCGCATAGTCATTTCTCCTGTTGTTCCACCATGCTACCAATATCCAGGGTGCCATAGCAAATAAGCCAGCCAAGGCTGGTCCACCTAACTGATTGTTGAAGGCTAACAATACTGTGCTGCCGCCCAGGATAGCGTAGCTGATGATAGCCAGGCGATTAAAATTATTTGATTCTTTTCCCTGGCTGATCTGCGGATTCGTCCTGGTGATCAGTAAATAGAGGAGCAAGATGATCAGGGCAGTAAGGAACCACCCGAGGAAATTCTGAAGGGGAATTCCGAAATATGGGCCGTCTACTTCCCAAACCCAATGACCAGCGGCTACCATCAGAGGATCCATCACCAGATCCCAGGCAGTCATTACAAACGCCCCAATGAAGGCCAAACCGGCAGCCCACGCCCATATCCGCCGGCTGGCCGGGATGATCCTGGATGCGATGATATAGGATGGGTATAACATCATTGCCCAGGCTATCGGTATGGTATAGGGAACGAGATCCAGGAATAACGGCCCCAATTTCTCTGTGTAATGATAGGGACCATAAATCAGTCCAGTGGCGACGCCCACGCTCTCAAATGTTAAACCGATCAGGATGGTGAGAAGAATAAAAAGGCTGGCGCGAGACCAGCCAAGATTTTGCCCGGCATGCAATACTGTAAAAGTGAATGCCAGGATGGTAGATACGATGGTCAGCAGAGGTACTTCGGAAAAACCGGCAAAATCACGTACTACCACATAGGTTGTCAGGAAGCCCTGTGCTAGAAGCAGAATGATGATCAGACGGCGCATGTGAGTCACCGTTTGAGTCCAGCTGAGGGCACCTGACGGGTCACTGCGCTTATCCGAACTCTACTATCCGGGAGGCCAGGCAGGATGCGGCTGGATCAATCTCGAAATCTCGTTTACACTCGGGAAGGCAGAAGTAAATCGCCTCGCTTCTGTACACCGCACATGGCATGCCAAGAAAAAAGGGAGTGACACTGTTGCAAGCCGTTCGAACAAAAGTGCCCTCAGCTAAGGGTTCATCGCAGCTGTTTTGATGTGATTTACTAATCACTTCAGATCCTGTTTGTCTTCCTCAAGGATCTCCAAATCCTGCTTTAAATTACGTTGTCGGATATACAGGCTGAGGAGATATAGCAAGATAACGCCAAATATTACGGTATATCCGGCAATCATGTAGTTCGTCGTTTCGGCAGGTGCTTCCTGGAGCAAAAATAACATGAATAATTCTCCTAAAGTTTGATGGTCTAATGGCTCTTCTTGCTCGGTAAACTAATCTGTACCTTCGCTGGCCTGAAGTTTTAATTCTTCTACGCGTTCCTGGAGATGCCCCATGCGGATGCGATGCCACAACAGGTCTGCAAAAAAGAGGGTGAAAACAAACAGGCTAAAGAAGAAAACCATCCGCATATCGGAGGTCATATCGAAGGCGCCGGTCGCTCCAGGTTGGTTGGTGCCAATCACCACGGGGTGGATCGTGCGGTACAGCCGGGCTGAGAAAAAGGTTAGCGGAACGCTGAGAAAACCCAGGATGGCGTAGACAGCGCCGAAACGCGCTCTTCGTCCAGGGTCGTCTATGCCGGCCCGCAGTAGCAGGTAAGCGGCATAGATCAGGATCATGATCGTGACCGTCGTTAGACGGGGATCCCAGGTCCACCAGGTGTTCCAGATCGGACGCGCCCAGATTGAGCCAGAGGCAACGGCAATCAGTGAGAAGACGATGCCGATCTCGACCGCTGAGACTTCGACGATGTCCCAACTGGTTTTTTTGCTTACCAGGTATGCTATGCCGGCGACTGCAGCCACGAGGAAGCTGAGCATCCCTATCCAGGCAGTGGATACGTGGAAATAAAAAACCCGTTGTACATTGCCCATCACGGCTTCGGTCGGGGCATAAAAGAATACCATCCAAGTAGCGATTAGCAGCAATACAATGCTCAGGATATCCAGAATTTTAAGACCGATTGGCTTTGGTCCCATAGAAAAATTCCTCCAAGGAATATATTATTCTTCGACTACAAAATCGAAGGTCATGAATGCCACAGCGGTAAAGATTATATCGTACACCACCAGGAGGTTGATCCAGGGCATGATCTCATCCATCGGGATGCCCTGTAAAAACCCCGTGCTGCCTTTGACTGCTGCGATAAAAACCGGGATTGCAATAGGGAAAAGCAAAATGGGTAGGAGCACATCGCGAGTACGGGTTTGCACTGCCATAGCTGCCAGCAACGTGCCGACCGCAACATAGCCGATCGATCCCAGGAGGATGATCAGAATCAGCCCAGGATTAAATAGATTGGTATTGTAAAGGATGCTGTATACCGGCAGGACAATGGCTTCTACGATCAGCATAAAAATAAGGTTGCCGATGGTTTTACCAAAATAAATTGCTGCCCGATCCACGGGCGCTAAAAGCAACCCGTCCATGCAGCCACGATCCTTTTCCATCGCCATCGAACGATTTAAACCGAGCGTTCCTGCAAATGCAAATGTCACCCACAAGACACCAGAAGTCACCGTAGAGCGAGTTTTCGCATCCAAATCCAGGGCAAAATTAAAAATCAAGATTACGGTCAGTGCGAAAACCAGCATGGCAGAGAGCAGCTCTCGGCTGCGAAGCTCGGCTGCCATGTCCTTCCACACGATAGCCCACATGGCGCGCCAAAACTCACCCACCGGATTGGGACGGCGCATCGCAAGTTTCTTCGCCGGGAGTTCTGCGGATGGAGATTTCATGCGTTTGCCGGCTCCAATGCCTTCCGGTAGAAACCCAGGAGCTGGTCAGGATCGATATCGTTTCGCGATACGGAGGCAATAATCTGCCCGCGTGACAGGATGTCAAAGCGGGAGGCCAGGTCCGCGGCTCGCGCCAGGTCGTGCGAAGTCATGACAACCGTGCGACCTCGGGCTGCTACTTCCTGCAGCACCGCATCCAACATCAGGCAGGCATCCTGATCGAGCCCTGTGTGGGGCTCATCAAACAGCATCACTTCTGGGTCGTGGATGACCGCCCTGCCGATGGCCAGGCGCTGCTGCATGCCGCGTGAAAAAGTGCGTACCAGGTCACGCCGGCGGGGAGCTAATCCAACCAGATCCAACACTTCTCCCACTCGTTTTTGGAGGTCGGAAATCCCATACAGACGACCAAAAAATTGCAAATTTTCCTCGGCAGTTAAGTCGCCATACAGGAGTGGGAGGTGCGAAACAACCCCCAGGCGGTGGCGGACTGCAGCCGACTGGTCGGGTAGGGTATACCCGGCGATGCGCACATAGCCTGTAGATGGGCGGGAAAGCGAAGCCAGGATACGCAGGAAGGTGGTTTTCCCTGCCCCGTTAG
>Ga0105097_10000883_pt1 | contig 14086 bp, 15 predicted proteins | sample PPLLak12cMay2015_FD_87035 | JGI IMG/M metagenome (GOLD analysis project Ga0105097, IMG submission 87035) | Freshwater sediment microbial communities from Prairie Pothole Lake near Jamestown, North Dakota, USA - PPLs Lake P7 Core (1) Depth... | ecosystem: Environmental > Aquatic > Freshwater >... | reverse complement strand
TAAGGCGAGCTTGTTCTCGACCGGCATCCGGCCCGCGCTGTCGGACCGCATGGGCTGGGGGGTGTTCGCCTCGACCCCGCGCGGCAAGAACCACTTCCACGACACCTACAAGCAGGGGGTGAACGACCCGACGAACTGGTACACCCTGCTCCTGAAGGCGAGCGAGAGCGGGATCGTTTCCGAGGCCGAAATGGAGGCCCTGCGGCTGGACCTCGACCCGGAGACTTATGCGCAGGAGATGGAGTGCAGCTTCGACGCTGCCCTGAAGGGCGCGATCTACGCGGATCAGGTGAACGAGATGTTTGCCGACGGGCGGGTGGTGCAGGTCGACCTGTACGACCCGAAGCTGCCCCTGCACTGGGCCTTTGACATCGGGATGACGGACGCCACGGTGGCGGGTGCGTTCCAGATCGCGCTCGACCGCTCGGTGCGGCTGGTGTACGTGAAGGCCACCACCGGGACCACGATCTTCGACCACATCGCCGACATCACCAGATTCCCCGGCCGGCTCGGGGTGGTGTGGCTACCGCACGATGCGAAGGCGGCCAACAACCAGACCGGCAAGTCGGTCGTGGAGCAGTTCGTGCAGCAGTTCAAGGCCATGCCCGAGAAGACCCGGCCCCGGGTGCGCGCGGTGCCCCTGCACTACATCAAGGACGGGATCGCGGCCACGCGGGCGGTCTTCCCGCGCCTGAGCATCAACGAGGCCATGACCGGGGACACGGTGGAGGCCCTGAAGGCCTACAGGCGGCAGTGGGACGACAATTTGCTGATGTTCAAGGACGCCCCCTTGCACGACTGGGCCAGCGACTACGCCGACATGGTGCGGTATATGTCGGTCGCGGTGGGGATCATGGACAAGGAAGAGGGCGGGGAGGTGATCTCGCCCCGGGCGGCGGTGCGGGTGGAGGAATTGGGCCCGCGCGGGGTGCCGGACCTCGCCGCGCCCCACATGAAGGACGTCTACTTGGAGAAAATGTTCGAAGAAAACGAGAAAATGGGCAAAATCCTGCGGATAATGTAGTATTGGCGCTGGAAAACGTCGAAAATAGCCCGAAAAACGGAGAAAGCATGCACAGAGTCGCCGCCGGGACCAAAACAGCCCGCCAGATGATGGCCCGGACCTCGGGTCAGGCCCAGATCAAGAGCCCGTATGACCTCTGGGCCGACGGGGCCCGGGAAAAGACCGAGCGGCACCTCTGGAACGCCGCGGTGGAGGCCCGAAAGGCCGAAAAATTGGCCATCAGGGCCGCAAGGAAACAAAATGGCCAATGACATCGTCGACACCAAGGCCGAAAAGCCTTACGACCGCTGGAACGCGGAAATCACGGCCGCGGAGAAGGAGCTGAAGAAGTTCCACGAGCGCGGGCGGCTGGTGGTGAAGAAGTTGCTCGACGAGCGCGCGGCCGAGAACAGCGCCGCGAAGTGGTTCAACGTCTACAAGGCCAACGTCGACATCTTGGAGGCCGCGCTCTACGCCCAGCCCCCGAAGCCGGCCGTGACGCGCTCCTTCAAGGACTACGAGGACGAGCCCGCCCGGGTGGCGGCCCTGATCCTGCAGAGGGCCATCACGCCCGACGCGGACGACCCCATGGACAGCTTCGACAGCACCATGCGCCACTGTGTGCAGGACCGTCTGGTGGCGGGCCTGTCGATGGCGTGGCTCCGGCTGGAGACCGACACCGAGGAGATCGAGGGGGTGGAGCTGGACGACATCCTGCCCTCGCCCCAGCCCGGCATGGAGACCGAGGAGCTCGGCCCCGAGGACGCACCGCAGCGCATCATCGACCAGCGCGTGGTGGTGGACTACATCTACTGGGAGGACTTCCTGTGGTCACCCTGCCGGGTGTACGAGGAGCGTCGCTGGGTCGGACGCCGGGTCTACATGACCCGCGACGAGCTGGTGGAGCGCTTTGGGGCAAAAGGCCGTCTAGCGTCGCTCGACTACAACCCCAAGCGCTATGAAACCAATAGCGTCACGCCAAAATGGGACGAGCAGAAGAAGGGCGTCGTCTACGAAATCTGGGACCGCAGCGAGCGCAAGGTGATCTGGCTCAACAAGGGCATGACCGATCTCCTCGACGAGCGCGACGACCCTCTGGGGCTGGAGGGCTTCGAGCCCTGCCCGCGGCCCATGCTGGCCAACATCAGCACGAGCAACACCACCCCGCGCCCCGACTACTACATGATTCAGGACCAGTATCAGGAGCTGGACACGATCAACAACCGCATCAGCATGCTGGTGCAGGCCTGCAAGGTGGTGGGCGTCTACGACCGCTCGGCCATCGGCGTGCAGCGCATGCTGCAGGAGGGCAGCGACAATACCCTGATTCCGGTAGACAACTGGGCCGTTTTTGCCGAAAAGAACGGCCTGCGGGGCCAGATCGACTGGATGCCGCTGGAGGCGGTGGTGCAGACGCTGGAGCAGCTCAACCGGGCGCGCGAGATCATCAAGGCCCAGATTTACGAGCTCACGGGCATCAGCGACATCGTCCGCGGGGCCAGCAAGGCCAGCGAGACCCTCGGTGCGCAGGAGATCAAGGCCCAGTTCGCCGGGGTGCGCATCAAGAAGCTGCAGGACGAGGTCGCGCGCTTCGTGAGCGACGTCAGCCGCCTCAAGGCCGAGATCATGGTGAAGCACTTCTCGCCCGAGATGCTGGTGGAAAAATCCAACATCGCGCTGACCGGCAACGACGAGTGGGTGCCGCAGGCACTGTCCCTGCTGGCCTCTGACGTCGGTTTCAACTGGCGCATCAAGGTCACGGCCGAGAGCCTCGCACAGGCCGACTACGCCTTCGAGAAGGCCGACCGGAACGAGTTCCTGCTGGCGGTGTCCAACTTCATGGAGAAGGCCCTGCCCATGGTGGCCCAGTTCCCGGACTCGATGGTGCTGATGACCTCGATGCTCAAGTGGGGCATCGCGGGCTACCGCAACAGCGCCGAGATCGAGGGCATGATCGACAAGGAGCTCGACGCCATGGTCAAGGCGGCCAAGCAACCCAAGGAACCGCCGCCCCCGAGCCCCGAGGAGGTCAAGGCCAAGGCCGAGGCCGAGAAGATGCAGCAGCAGGCCCAAATCGACCAGCAGAAGGCCCAGCAGGACTTCCAGATCAAGCAGGCCGAGGCCCAGATGGCCCAGCAGCGCGCCATGGCGGCCCAGCAGGCCGACGAGCAGCGTCTGATGCTGGAGCTGCAGGCCGAGAAGCAGCGACTCGCGCTGGAGCAGCAGCAGCAGCAGATGGACCTGCGATTCGAGCAGCTGATGCAGATGCTCAAGCTGCAGGGCGCGCGGGACATGCAGGAGCTGAAGCTGGACGCCGCGCAGGAGCAGGCCCGTATCAAGGCAAACGCCGCACAGGAGACCACGAATGGCTCGGAATAGGTGGATTTACATCGACGGCGTCGGCATCCCCGCCGACGACTACGAAGCCCTCGCCCGGGCCCGCGGCCATGCCGAGGAGAGCCGCAGGACCACCATCGCCCCGGACCTGCCGGACTTCCGCTCCCCCATCGACGGCAAGTGGTACTCTGGCCGCGCCGGCATGCGTGAGCACTGCGCCAAGCACAACGTGGTGCCCACGGCCGACTTGGCTGGGCTGCCGCCGAAACCGTCGTACCACGTCCCCGAGCGCAGCAAGCGTGAAATCGCGGCATCGAAAGAGCAGATTGCACGCATCATCAATTCCCACCACTAGAGGCATCTATGACCGTAGAGAACAGCACCCCTGAGAACGACCAGCCAGTCGAGCGCCGCGACGAGATCGAGGCCGCCTTCGAGCAGCACGAGGCCGCCGCCGTGAAAGAAACGGCCCCGAACCTTTCAGCAGAAAGCCCCGAGAAGGCCCCGGTGAAAGAGGCCGCCAAGGCCGAGGTCAAGCCCGAGGTCAAGCCCGAGGGCGAAAAGCCCGCCGAGAAGGCCGAGGTCAAGCCCGAGGGTGAAAAGCCCGCGGAGCCTGAGGTCAAGCCCGACGTCAACGTCGAGAAGGCCCCGCAGTCGTGGAAGCCCGGCACCCGGGCCCTGTGGGACAAGGTCGACCCGACGGTGCGGGCCGAGATCGTGCGGCGCGAGAAGCAGACCGTGCAGGTCCTCAACGAGTCCGCGCAGGCGCGCCAGTTTGCCGACGAGTTCGGCAAGGTGACCCAGCCCTACGCCGCCCGGCTGCAGGCCCTGAACGCGCACCCGTTGGCCGTCTACAACGAGCTGCTGAAGGCCGACTTCATCCTGTCCTCGGCCCCCAAGGGCGAGCGCGCGGCCTTCGTGGCCAAACTGATCAAGGACTACGACGTGGACGTCGAGGCCCTCGACAACGCCCTCGCCGGCCGCATCCAGCAGGACATGGACCCGAAAGCGCTGGCACAGGCCGAGGTGGACCGCCTTCTGGCCGAGCGGCTGGCCCCGTACCAGCAGCTCCTGCAGCGCGAGCAGCAGCGCGAGCAGCAGGACAACCAGCAGGTCAGCACAACCATCCAGCAGATGGCCGCCGACACTGAAAAATTCCCGTACTTCGAGGACGTTCGGCACGATATGGCCGACTTACTTGACATGGCGGTGAAAAAAGGGCGTACACTTACGCTTGAACAGGCCTATACTCAGGCCGTTATGTTGGACCCGGAGATCAGCACATTGGTGAGCGCCCAGACGCAGGCGGCCAAGGCAGCGGAAGCAGCAGCGAAGGCAAATGCCCAAGCACAGCGAGCCCGCCGAGCCTCGGTCAGCGTCGGTGGATCGCCATCGGGACTGGTATCAGGATCACCGGCAGCAGGCGACAGGAGAGCAACCATTGAGGCGGCTTTTGACTCGGTAGGAGGTAGATGATGGTGATGACCAAATTGGCCCGCCAGATTCTCGGACTGCCTGAGAAGCGAAAGCACCCGACTGGCCCAGCCCCGACGCCGTTACGTGGTGCAGAGGCACCGTACAAGCTGGAGCCCCCTCCCCCGGTGGCTCAACCGTTGAAACCTGTGAAATAGGAGACTTCCATGTCCTTCCCGAATGCTGCGATCAGTGATGTCATTGCGACCACGATCCAATCCCGTACCGGCCAGATCGCCGACAACGTCACCTCGAACAACGCCCTGTTGGCCCGCCTGAAGCAGCGCGGCAACATCAAGACGTTCTCGGGTGGTAACACCATCCTGCAAGAACTCTCGTTCGCGTCCAACGGCAACGCCGGCTGGTACAGCGGGTACGAGACCCTGCCGATTGCCGCGCAGGACGTCGTCAGCGCCGCCGAGTACACCATCAAGCAGGCCGCCTGCCCGGTGACCATCTCTGGCCTTGAGCAGCTGCAGAACGCCGGCAAAGAGCAGATCATCGACCTGATCGACGCCCGCATGAACGTGGCCGAATCGTCCATGGCCAACCTGATCAACTCGGGTCTGTACAGCGACGGCACCGGCGGTGGCGGCAAGCAGATCGACGGCCTGCGCAAGCAAGTCGCCGCTGTCCCGACCAACACCGTCGGCGGCATCGACCGTGCCACGTGGCTCTTCTGGAAGAACCAAGTTGGTTCCGGCACCGCCGCGACCGCTGCGAACATCCAGCAGCTGTTCAACGGCATGTGGGCCAAGCTGGTCCGCGGCTCTGACCGCCCCGACCTGATCATCGTGGACAACAACTACTGGGCGCTGTACATGCAGTCGCTGCAGGCCATCCAGCGCTTCTCGGGCACTGACGACGCCAAGCTCGGCTTCGTTTCCGTGAAGTACATGGACGCCGACGTGGTGTTGGACGGCGGTATGCAGATCAACTGGACCCCGACCGGTGCCGCAGGCACTGTCACCGCGGCCCCAGCCAGCACTGCCTACTTCCTGAACACGAAGTACCTGCACTACCGTCCGCACGCCGCGCGCAACATGGTCCCGCTGTCGCCGGGCCAGCGCTACAGCGTCAACCAAGACGCCGCGGTGCAGATTCTGGCGTGGGCTGGAAACCTGACGGCCTCTGGCCTGCAGTTCCAAGGCATCTTGTCGAACTAAGTGCCAACGGCGGGGACCCTCTCTGAGGGTCCTCGGGGGTGCGCGGGTCCCCGCCCGAGGTTTCGAAACCCAACAGGAGAACGACATGAGTGGAGTAGCAGGTGCCGTTATCGGCCTCACCACCGGCGCGCAAGACAACATTGCGCCCGCACAAGCGATTATTGATGGTACGGATTCGGCACGTGGGTGCACGACCAACTTCATCGGTTTCGGAAAGGGTCTGACCAACGTCGAACCCTTGCCGGAAGACTTCAATGCCACGGACGACACCGTGACCGAGGCCAACAGCCTCGGCCAGAGTTTCGCGCCGACCTACACGGCGATCCCGGGTAACGCGACCGAAAAAGTCCTGAGCTGGGTCGACACGACCCCGTAAATCATGCTACCGGGCGCACGAACGGCAGACGGGGCACTGTTCATTCTGGACAGTCTCCCAGAGAAACCCGGAGCATCTTTCTCCGGTGGGATTCTTGTCGATCCCGCCGGGGAAATCCACGTCACGAGCGTTCAGACTGTTCAGGCGGTTGCGAACGGCTTTGGCTTGCGTAATACGGGCAAGCTGTGCATCGTGTACGGATTTGATCTGGCGAACGCAGTTTGGCAACAAGGTCTTCCGTTCGACCCTACTGGCCGCCTGTGCTGCCAGTTGAACCAGCCGGTGTCTCCCGGCGACGCTTATGTGGGCGGCATTCGTGTCGGCCCACTCGGCGGTGTCTATGTGGATAATGCCGCGCCTCCTGTTCCGGTTGGATTTTCCGACGGGTTTTCTGACGGGTTCAACGCCCCAGCTCCGTAAGGACATATCATGGCACGCAAATCAATTCTTGAGCTGATCGCACAGGCGACGGCCGACTTCCCCGACAACACCACCGGGCAGATCACGCCCGCCAAGTTGCGCCAGTGGGCAATCGACTTCCTGAACAGCATCGCACCCGCTTACGGGTATCTGACGCTCACCGGCCCGTTGGTGCAGACCTTTGGTCTGACCCCCGCGCTGGTGGTCTTTCAGGCCGCCTTCAACAGCGACCCGTCGCAGACGACCGCTGCGGTCCCCGCGTCGACGGTGATCAAAGAAGAGCGCGGCAACGTCACCATCAACTTCACGATGGACATCGAGGCGGCCAACGGGCGCTTCATCTCCTTCACCCTGTTCAAGAACGGTGTCGCAACCGGATGGAAGACGACGGGCAATGGTGGCGGTGCCGGGAACCCTGTCGGGGTGTCTCTGACCGCCGTGGACTACTCGCCCACCCCGGATGCCGTTTATGATGTGAGGGCCACCGCCGAGGTGGCCGGCACGAGCGTAACCCTGAGCAACGGAGGCTTCGTCGTTCAGGTCGAGCCCGTTCGAGATTTCACGTAACCCGCCGCAAGGCATTTTTAGGAGCACCCCATGGACCCCACCGAATTTGGAATGATGGACTACACGAACGAGACCGACGACGCTGCAGACCGCAAGCTCTTCGTCGTCTTCCACCGTGGCTTCGTCGTGAACGAGGCCAAGTCGACCGAGGCCGGCCGCCCGATCCACGACGACGTGGACCTGATCACGATCCGTGTCCCCGGGCAGCGCGACTCTGTCGTGCACCGCGTCGACTTCACGCACCAGCAGCGCTTCCCGCGCCAGTGGGCCGCGTTCAAGCTCAATGCCGAGCAACTGAGCTCGGGCACGCAGCTCTCCGAGGTGCCGTGGCTCACCCCCGCGCAGATCGCGGACCTGCGGGCCTCGAACATCCACACGGTTGAGCAGCTGGCCGAGATGTCTGACGCCAACGCGCACGTGTTCATGGGCTTCCATGGGCTCAAGCAGCGCGCACAGGCCTACCTCGACGCCGCCACCGGTGCCGCCCCAGCCCTGAAGCTGCAGGCCGAGCTGGACAAGCGCGACGCCGAGATCAACGAGCTGAAGGCCATCGTGGGCCGTCTGGTGGACGAGAAGAAGGCCGGGACCGCCGCCAAAGTCAGCCCCAAGAAAACCCACGCCACCGATCTGGCGTAACTGGAGGGAACCATGTCCCGCTACTGGACTTCGCTTGCTGTACTGAATCAGGTCGCTGCCGAGCTGGGATTGCCCCAAGTCGTCACCGTCCTGAACCCGGAGAGCGTGCAGAGCACCCAGCTGCTGGCCATGCTCAACTCTGCCGGCAACGAGCTGGTGACCTACTACCCGTGGGAACAGCTCAAGCGCGAGTGGACCTTCGACACCGAGGACGGCAAGGGGGACTACGCCCTGCCGGACGACTGGTGCTACAACATCGACCAGACACAGTGGGACCGCAGCAACCACTGGCCCCTGATCGGCCCCAAGAGCCCACAGGAGTGGGCGTGGCTCAAGGGCGGCCTGCTGGCCGCCGCGCCACGGATTCGTTTCAGAATCCAGAACATGATGATGAAGCTCTGGCCCGTCCCCTCGCAGGGTGACAGCCCGGGCGTGCACACCATCAGTCAGGAATACGTCAGCCGCAACTGGGTCGAGGTGGTGCCCGCAAACGGCGCGCCTTTCCTTGGCGACATGGTGCAGGGGGACAACGACGTCCTGCAGTTCGACCCGTGGCTCTTGATCAAGTACGTCAAGTACAAGTTCTTCGAGCTGAAGGGTTTCGACACCTCGGGCGTGCAGAGCGACTTCATGCGCATCTTCAACAGCCTGACAGGCAAGGACGTGGGTGCCCCGGTGCTCAATCTGGCCCCGCGCCCGATGTCCCAGTACCTCGGCCCTTGGAGCGTGCCGGACGGCAGCTGGAACGTGGGCCAGCCATAGGAGGCAACCATGCCCGCCAAGTGGTTGCCCACCTCCTTCGCAGCGACCAACAAGGTCAAGACGGTGCCCTCGCCCACCGGGGGCCTCAACGCGCGTGACTCTCTGGCGAACATGCCCGAGACCGACGCGCTGGCGCTGCAGAACTGGTGGTGCAACCCCTACGGCCTGCAGTCGCGCCCCGGGTACGTCGAGTGGGCCACCGGCATGCCCGGCTACGTCGAGACCTTGGCCTCGTGGTCGGGCGACACACAGAAGCTCTTTGCGTGGGCCGGGAAAGAGGGCGACGGGTGGGGCGTCTACGACGTCAGCGCCCGCATGCTACTCACCGACCCCCCGCTGGTGCCAGCCGTTACGGGCCTGAGCAACGGCCGCTGGCAGACTACCCAGATGGGTAATGAGGGCGGGAACCATTTGCTCGCCGTCAACGGCATCGACAAGGGCATCGTCTACGACAGCACCGGCGTGCACCGGATCGAGTACGTGGCCTCGCCCCCGGCACCCACGCCCCCGCTGGTGGACTACACGTGGTACGGGCTGGACTCCCAGAAGGCCATCGGGCTGACCGTGCATCAGGGCCGCCTGTGGGCCACGGAAGAGGGCTCCAGCGCGGGCTGGTACATGAAGCAGGTCGGAGCGATCTACGGCGAGTGGGCGCGGTTCGAGTTCGGTCCCTTCTTCAGCAAGGGCGGCAACGTCGCCTACATGACCACGTGGACGCTGGACGACGGCAACGGGGCCGAGGATCACCTCGTGGCGGTAAGCACCGAGGGGCAGGCCATCGTCTACGCGGGAACCAACCCCGACAGCATCGACACGTGGAAACTAGTCGGCGTCTACTTCGTCGGCGAGCCGGTGCTGGGTCGGCGCAGCTTCTTCAAGGTCGGCGGCGACATGCTGCTCCTGACCCAGCGCGGCCTGATCTCCATGACCGCGCAGCTGGTCTCGACCAAGGTCGGCGAGAACGTGTCCGCGCTCAACTCCGAGAAGGTGCAGCTCCTGATCTCGTCGCTGGTGAGCAGCATCACCGACCAGTTTGGGTGGGAGCTGTACTTCAACCCGGCCGAGAACCTGTTCATGATCAACGTGCCCTCGCGCACGGTCGGCGGCACCCGGCAGCTCGCGGCGAACCTCGTGACCACGGCCTCGCCTTGGACGCAGTTCGTGAACGTGGACGCGGCGACGTGGGAGACCTTCGAGAACGCCCCCTTCTTCGGCGACTATTCGGGACGGGTGTGCAAGTTCTGGGACGGCCCGCTCGACGGGGTGGAGCTGGACGACGAGGGCGGGGCCGAGATTTTGCTGCAGGTCCAGCAGGCCTACACCTACATGGGTGCGCCGGCCGTGCAGAAGCAGATCGGCATGTACCGCCCCAACTTCTTGGTGACGGGCGGGCTGGCGACCTCCAACAGCCGCATCGAGTACGACTTCCGGGTGCGTGCGGTGCCCTTCCCCTCGGCCGTGCCGCCGCCGTCTGACGACCTCTGGGACGTCGGGCGCTGGGACAAGGCCACGTGGGGCGGCGGGCTCACGCCGGACCGTCGGTGGATTCAGGCCGACGGCCTCGGCAACGCGGCCTCCCTGCGCATGTCCACCCGGACGGCGAGGGAGCTGGTCTGGGTCAGTACGGACTACAGCTTCAAGGTGGGGACACTGCTGTGATCGTAGCTGACCAGCAGCTTCGCCTCGGGGCGTGGCTGTGTGGCCAGCTGGGGTGCGAGAGGAAGCCCTACATGACCTGTATCGGCAACGTGGTGGACATGCACATCCGGGGCGTTGTCGGGTTCGACGAGTGGAACGGGGCCAGCGTGCAGATGCACGTGGCCGGGGAAGGTAACTGGGCCACCAAGGAGCTGCTTCGGGCGGCCTTTTGGTATCCCTTCGAGCAGCTCAAGGCGAAGACCTTGCTGGCCTACGTGGCGGCGACCAATATAAAATCGGTTGCCATGTGCTACCACGTTGGGTTTAGAATGGAGCACGTTTTACAGGACGCCCACCCAGATGGCGATCTCTTGCTCTTTGCAATGAGGCCTTGGGAGTGTCGATACCTCAATCAAGGACATCGACATGGGATCGAAGAGCAAAGCCCCAACAGCGCCGAACATGACCGCCATGCTGCCTCAGCAGCAGGCGGCCAATGACGCGGCCACGCAGAAGACAGACGCCGCGAACCGGATCGACCAGACCGGGGCCGACGGGCAGAAGATCACTTACGACCCAGTCACGGGCGCGCAGACTGTCACCCGGGGCGAGGCCGATCAGGCCCTGACCGATACCCGCAACCAGAACATGCAGTCTGCCGGCAACTTGGCCGGCGGCCTGCTGGGGCAGGCCGCGAACAGCATGGCCAACCCGCTCGACACCAGCGGCATGACCGGGTGGGGCAGCAACAGCACCACGTCCAACTTCGGCGCGGTGAAGGAGGTGCAGGACGCCATGATGTCGCGCCTGCAGCCCGATCTGGAGCGCCGGCGCGAGGCCGAGATGCAACGCGCCCGCAACGCTGGCGTTTCGGTCTACGGCAGCACCGCCGGCGGAAACCTGCTGGACTCCCTCAGTCGTGGCGAGAACGACGCCAGCCAGCAGGCCCTGCTCAAGGCGGTGGACGCACAGAACATCCTCTTCAACCAAGGCCTCGCGGGCAACGCCAGCGCCGACGCGCAGCGCGCGAAGCAACTGGCAGAGGCCACCGCCCTGCGCCAGATGCCGCTGAACGAGGCGCAGATGCTGCAGGGCATGAGCGGCACCAGCACGGACCCGAAGTTCAACAGCTTCGTGACCTCTCAGGGGTATCAGGCCCCGGACATCATGGGCGCGGCCAATGCCGACTACAAGGCCCAGATGGACGCCTACAACGCCAAAAAGGCCAGCGGCTCGGGTATGGGCAGCACCATCGGCGGCCTCCTCGGTGGCGTCGCGGGCTCGTTCGTCGGCATGCCAATGCTCGGGGCCTCGCTCGGCTCGGGCCTTGGCGGACAGGTCGGGGGTCGGTGATGCCGCACTGGTTCAACCCCAACACGGGCGAAGGCTCGGCGTCCGGGCTCGTCCGGCAGACGGCCATGGCGCAGGCCCTGCGCGGCCAAACCACGGCCCCACAGGCGGTCTCGCAGGGGGCCTCCCCGGGGGTCTCTGCCGACGGCATCGGGCAGCTGATGGGCAAGCTCATCAAGCCCCGGGTCGCGGACGGTGGCTACAGCATCGGACAGGGCGCGGCCTACGCCGGGACCACGTCGCCTGAGGGGGTGTTCACCCCAAACCGCAGAGGCATGTAATGGCTGAAATTTTCGACCCCAACGCCGCCCCGGACTTCAACGCGCAGACCGCCGACGTCGCGCGCCAGCAGAAGCTGGCCGCGTACCTGCGCAAGCAGATGGAGGCCATGCCGGACACCCCGCAGGCACAGATGGTCGGCGGGCGCTGGATCGCGCCGAGCGCGGCCAATAGTGTCGTCAAGGCCTTTGGCGGGTACGAAGCCAGCCGAGCGGACGCGCAAGCGGCCGCGGCCGAGCGGCAGGCCCTTGAGGCCCAGCGCGCGCACGCCGACCAGTGGCGCGCGAACATGCCGCAAGAGGTCGAGGGCCGTGCGGCAATCCCCGAGAACTACGTCATGCAGTCCCCAGAGGACCAAGCGGGCGTGCCCGGGGTGCAGGCCCAGCCGATGACGCTCGACCGGGTGCTGCGGCACACGCTGGCCGCGGGCAACAACCCCGCGCTGGCGCGCGACGCCGAGCTGTTCTCCAAGTACAACGTGGCCAACATCGAGTCCAAGCAGAAGCAGCAGGAGGCCCGGGAGCTGAAGGAGGCCACCATCGCCTCGCAGGAGAAGCTCGCCCGCGAGAAGCGCGAGGACGAGGCCAAGTACCGCCTGACGACGGACCAGCGCATCGCCGAGAACGACAAAAAGCTGGCCAACACCTTGGCGGTCATCGCGGCCAAGGGCTCGGGCGGCGGCGGCAGTGGTGGCATGGGTGGGCAGGCCATGGTGATTGGTGCCGACGAGGCCCAGAACCCGATCTACCGCCACACCAAGTCCGGCGCGCTCTTCCAGTACAACGAGATCGGTGCCCCCGTCCCCTACAAGGGCGCGGTGGGCGCGAAGCCCGAGCCCAACAAGCCCCTCACCGAGGCCCAAGGCAACGCGGTGCTGTACGGCACCCGGGCGGCGCAGGCGCACAACGTCTTGGATTCAGTCGGCACGAACTACAGCCCGGTGGCGGTGGCCGCGGGACGCGCCACCGACGGCACGCCGCTGATCGGCATGGGTGTCAACGCCGCGCTCCCCGAGAACGAGCAGAAGGTGCTGCAGGCCCAGCGCAACTTCATCAACGCGATCCTGCGCAAAGAGTCGGGCGCGGCCATTCAGCCGAGCGAGTTCGACAACGCGCGTCTGCAGTATTTCCCGCAACCCGGCGATTCTCCGGGCGTGCTGGCCCAGAAGAAGGCCAACCGCGAGCTGGCCATCAAGGGCCTCGGCGAGATCGCCGGGCCCAAGGGGGCCAAGTCCGTGGCCGCCGAGCGGGCCAACGTGGCCCCGCTCACCGTCGTGCGCACCGGCACGCGCAACGGGGTCAAGGTCCAGCAGATGTCCGACGGCAGCATCGTGGAGATCAAGTAATGGCCGACAACATCGTCTGGGACGACGAACCCGCTGATGCGGGCGTGGTGTGGGACGCGCCCAAGAAACCAACGTCCCTGTTCAAGCGCGCGTTGCACGGCCTAGCAGACCCGGTCATCGGGGCCGCGCAGATCGCTGACATGGCCATCAACCCTGTGCGCCAGATGATCAGCCCCGGCGCGGCCAGCATGGCCGACGTTACTCGTGCGCGCGACGCCGACTATGTAGCGCCCGAGGGTGTCGACTGGGCCCGTATGGGCGGCAACGTGGCGAACCCCCTCAGCTGGGCCAGCGGTGGCGCTGGCGTGGGCCGTGCGGCCCTGACCGGGGCCTCGCAGGCCGTGCTCGCGCCCACCAGCGCCGACGCGGCAGCGTCGCCCTTGGCCTTTGCCGCGGAGAAGGCCAAGCAGGCTGGCGTGGGTGCCGCCACCGGGGGTGCGGTGGGTGCCGTGGCGCGCGGGTTCAGGCCGACTCGTGAGGCCCAATCGCTGATGGATCAGGGCATCCAGCCCAGTTTCGGTCAGAGTATGGGCGGTGCCGTCAACCGGATCGAAGAGAAGGCCGCCAGCCTGCCCGGCGTGGGTGACGCCATCGCATGGGCCCGTCGACGCCCCATGGCCGAGTTCGACGCGCGGGTCGTCGAGCGGGCCACGGGCGGCGCGGCCCGGACCTTGGACGCCGCCAACAGGCACGCCAGCGACCTCTTCGACAACGTGGTGCCACACCTTCGGCCC
>Ga0105097_10000882_pt1 | contig 14093 bp, 22 predicted proteins | sample PPLLak12cMay2015_FD_87035 | JGI IMG/M metagenome (GOLD analysis project Ga0105097, IMG submission 87035) | Freshwater sediment microbial communities from Prairie Pothole Lake near Jamestown, North Dakota, USA - PPLs Lake P7 Core (1) Depth... | ecosystem: Environmental > Aquatic > Freshwater >... | reverse complement strand
TACCCTATACTGCTTTCATTTTTTCATTGGATTGATTGTGCAGAATCGCAAAAGTTTGCTTCTATTTTAAAAGGGTATTTTTGGAGGGAATATGATGGGTTTTTAACATCAGATGTTTCTTATTTTCATACAGAACATGCTTATAATCTCTTTAAAAAAGAAGGTCTTAAATACCTAAAAGAATTCCCTGACAATAAAAAACATGGACTATTCCATCCACCTCCAACAAAATTCCCTTCGGTTAAAATAGATTTACCAGATAAGAAAATAATCTTATTTAATCATCGTCTAAATAATACCACTGGGTGGATTCAGGTACTAAATCAGCTTAAAAAATTATATGAAAAGAGACAAGATTTTGTTGTATGGTTAACAGATGACTCTAGTATAAAAAGTTCTACAATGACAGGGTACCCTTTTACGATTATTAAAAGTATCCCTACAGATAATTATGGGTATTTACTAAAAAATGCACACTCCTGTTTATGCAATGTATCTGGATATGCTACCTGGAATATGTCTGTACTAGATGCATTTTATAATGGAGGGTTTTCTCTTTTACCAAATGCAGGGGTATTTAAAGACATGTTTGGTGATTTAGGGGCTGAATTAGGTATCTATCACAATTATACAAATATAGCAGAAGCTGTAGAAAGAGTTCTTAATACACCTAAAGAAGAACTTGACAAAATCACTAATGAAATAGTGAAATTAGATATTTTTAAAAATGAATCTCATATATCTATACTATCTGATATAGAAGAGCTTTTGAAAAAGAAGAATGCTACCTCCCCTAAAAAATATGAAGATGTTAAAAATTATATTTTAGATAAAGGGAGGGTTACAAAATCTGAATTTGTAAGAGAATTTTGGACCTTTGTAACAAATTCTAATTTTCATAAAATAAGAACAAAACTACTTTTTGATGGTATAAAAGATGACACTTCCTCAAAAGAAACTATTTACACTTCTAATATTATAGCAACTACGAAAACGAGAAAGGGGTTTTTTACGAAATGAATCTAGACAAAAAATACAGACCACAGAAACTTTCACAAGTAATTGGACAAGATGCTATTATTAAATCTATTAATAATTTATCAAAAGACATTTCTAAGTTTCCCCATTCATTTCTATTTGTAGGAAATAGTGGTACTGGTAAAACAACTTTAGCTAGAATATTAGCTTCTATGCTAAAAGTTAATGATTCTGAAATATTAGAAGTAGATGCCGCTACTTATACCGGAGCTGATGAAATGAAAGCAGTGGCTGAGACTTTGGTACATAAGTCAATGTTTGGAAATGGTAGAAAGTTTCTTATTCTGGATGAATGTCAGATGTTGTCAAAGGCTGCATGGAATAGCTGGTTGAAGATAATTGAAGAACCTCCAGAACATTTATACATTGCCCTCTGCACTACAGAGGCTGCTAAGGTTCCTATTACTATAAAAACAAGATGTCATGTTTATAAATTAAATGATATCAGCTATAATGACTTGATTGATTTAATTTGTTTTGTGAAAGATGAAGAAGTATTGATAATACCTGATGGTAGTGAGGATTTAATTGCAACAGAAAGCAATGGTAGTGCAAGACAAGCACTTGTTTATCTATCACAAGTAGCGAGTGTTTCTACGATAGACGAAGCAAGAGATTTAATAAAGTCCGGTTTAAAGAGTGATGCTACTATACAATTGTGCAGAATGCTTGTCAATACAAATAATAATGATTTAACTGGTCTTATGAAAGCAGTAATGCTATTGAAGACTATGAAAGATTTAAACATGTATTCTCTTTGGAAGACAATTAGAGAGTACATAACTTCTTGTGTTTTATCTTCAAAGACTGAAAGGGATTTAGTATTCTTCTTGAATTTATTAGAGAAAACTAACATGTCACGAACAGTAGAATTTCCTGATATGATTCTTATTGTCTCTGATATAATGATGAATAAAAAATATTTTTAGTGTCGAAAAAAAAAGTACTGATTTTTTAGAAAAAAGTTGTATATATAAGTAGACAGTGAGTGACAGTAGTGTAGTTGAAAGTTACTTCTACTGATAAGGAAAAAAACCACTTTCAACGCTTGTTCTCTTCACTCACACTTTAAGTCATAAGGACTTAAATTTTGGATTTCTGATGGTGAAAGAGATGGGTTACTTCTTCTATCAAAAGACGAGTGTTGGTTCGACTCCAACTCAAGGCAAATGCCTTGATAGTGTAATGGTTAGCACCGAAAAATACCCTCTCAATTGTTCCTCAGAAGAAAAAATCATTGTTTAGTGGTGAATGGATGGGTTACTTCTATCATGAAAAGCCGACTCAAAATCAGCTCAAAACACCCTCCTACTTGTTCCCTTAACAATGATTGACATTGATGGGTAGTGAATGAAAGAGTTACTTCATGGACGAAAAAATACTCTTTCAAATTGTTCTCCCATTAACATATATTTTAATATAGGAGGTGCTACATGACGTAAGGGTCAGAAGTTACGAGACTCTGGGAGATGGTAGGTATTGGCTAAAACAAATAATGCTCCTGTAGTCATGGGTATTAAAAAGAAACACACCGGTAAAAAAGGTGGTAGAAAGATTGGACGGGATAAAGCTAAATGTCAGCGTTACAAATTAGAAGGGATAAGAGAGAAAAACAAAGCCCGTCATATCGCAAAACAGAAAAGATTTGAAGCAAAAAAGAAATTGAAAAGAAGTAAATAGTTTAAAATGTGGGTAGTGAATTGAAAGAGTTACTTCATACAACTGTTAATTGTAAGCGAAACGTCCGACAAGGACGATAACACTCTTTCAGAATGTTCTCCCGCAGACTTTCCTAGGAGGGAAAACCTATGGCGAAATTAAACAGAACTACAAAACACTCAAAGGCACCTTTAGTAACTCATGAAGGTGGTAACGCAAAACGAATCTCAGCATATCAAGAACTTAGACGCTCAGTTTTAGCTTGTCTGTTATGGGAAGGTTCATTTTATGAAAGTGGCGAAGATATTGCTACAAGAATATCAGAACTTGTTCCTAAAGTTAAACCTGAAGAGGTTGCTTCCCTTGCTGTAGAAGCTAGAACAGATATGAAGCTTCGTCATGTTCCCCTTTTACTTGTAAAAGAGATGGCAAAAAATGATGCCATGAAGCTCTTAGTAAGTTCAACACTTTCTACTGTTGTACAAAGGGCAGATGAGTTAACAGAGTTTTTAGCTATGTATTGGAAAGAAGGGAGAACTTCTATTTCTAATCAAGTTAAGAAAGGGCTTGCTTCTGCATTTACTAAATTTAATGAGTATCAGCTTGCCAAGTATGATAGGGATACTGGTGTGAGACTTAGAGATGTTTTATTTCTTTGTCATCCTAAACCTGTAAATTATGGTCAGAAAGATTTGTGGGAAAGACTTGCTTCAAAGTCTTTACAAACTCCCGATACTTGGGAAGTAGCATTGTCGTCAGGTGCAGATAAAAAAGCTACTTGGGAAAGACTCTTAAAAGAAAAGAACTTAGGTGCTTTAGCTTTATTAAGAAATTTAAGAAATATGGAACAGGTTTCAGTTCCTAAGAATCTTATAAAAGATGCGATACTTTCTATGAAAGTTGAAAGAGTTCTTCCTTATAGATTTATAGCGGCATCGAAGTATGCCCCTGATTTTGAACCTTATTTAGAGACAGCAATGTTTAAGTCTCTTGAGGGTAGTCCTAAGTTTGCAGGCAGAACAGTGTTGTTAGTAGATGTTTCCGGTTCTATGGATGACAAACTTTCAGCAAAGTCAGATTTAGAGAGAATTGATGCGGCATGTGGTCTTGCTATGCTTGCAAGAGAGTTATGTGAAGATGTTTCTATTTATTCATTTTCAGATAGCTGTGTTAAAATTCCTGCGAGAAGGGGTTTCGCATTGACAGATGCAATACAGAAAAGTCAGAGACATTCTTGTACTTACTTGGGAAGGGCATTAGATTCTATTAAAGAAGGTTATGACAGAATTATAGTCATAACTGATGAACAGGTACATGACAGTGTTGGTGACCCTAAAGGTAAAGGTTATATGATTAATGTAGCATCCTATCAGAGAGGTGTTGGTTATGGCGAATGGAATCATATAGATGGTTGGAGTGAAGCAGTATTAGATTATATAATAGAAGTGGAGAAAGAGGGGTTTTAAATCCCTCTTTCTATAGGGAGTATCTATGGATATAGCGAACTTAAAAAAGATATTAATAATTGATAGATTGAATTTAGAAAAGGAATTACAAGAACAGCCTTCTATTTTCTTTGATATTGCTACTCAGTGTGCTGAAGCGATTAGTGAGAGAGATAAGGAAAAAGAAGAACGGGACAGGGTTTGGGCTAAAGCATTTCTTACTTATAAATCTACTATACTTGCAGATGGTAAGTATCCAACAGATACAGCAACTAAGTCATTAGCTGACTCAAGTGATGATTATAGGGAAGCAACAGATAGATATCTTGGTGCTAAAGAAAAAGCTGATATTTTAATTGGATTAAAAGATGCTCTCCAAGAAAGAGCAGTAATGCTTAGAGAGCTTTGTGGGTTATGGACTACTGGCTATTATCAGGATATATCAGTTTCAAAATCAGATGATAGCATTAAAAAGTCAAGAGATCACATTTTAGAACAGAAAAAGTATTGACCACTATTGCATAAATGCAATTTGGAATAAAAACACGGAGGCATAATTATGTCAGAAGGTAAGAGAGTATTTGAGTATCAACCAAGGTCAGATGAAACAATTCTGGAAAGAACAAAAGATGTTGACAAGCGGAGAGATGGTTATTTAAAAAGCGGCTTTACTATTTTCACCCCAAAAGCAGGAAGTAATAGGGTTAGATTTCTCCCACCTACATGGGATAAAGCTAAACATTATGGTCTTGATGTGTACGTTCATTTTGGTATTGGACCAGACAACTCTTCTTTTCTCTGTTTGAAGAAAATGAAAGGGGAAAAGTGTCCTGTTTGTGAAGAGTTGGAAAGACCAGAGGTTTCTGGTAACAAAGAGTTGGTTTCTAAGTTGAAATGGAAAAGGCGTGTTCTTGTTGCAGTTATTGACAGAACTGATGAAGAGAATAGTCCTAAAGTTTGGTCATGTCCTCCTGGTATAGATACAAACTTTGTTCTTCAGTCAGTTGATGAAGATACTGGTAAAGTTTTAACAATTGATGACCCTAATGCTGGTTATGATGTCTTCTTTGAGAGAGAAGGTGAGAAGTTGCAGACTCAGTATAAGGGAGAAAAGATTGCTAGAAAGGCTTCAGCAATTTCAATAGACCCTAAAGTTTATGATAGATATATAAACTTTATTGTAGAAAATCCTCTACCCTCTTTATTAGTTTACAAAGAATATAAGTATATTAAGGGAATATTTGAGGGCGTAGGTGCTTCTACAGAGAAAGAACCTGAAGAAGTTATGGATAAAGATGCTTTAAAGGCACAGTTCAAGGAGAAATGGGGTGGACCAAAAGATTAATAATCTATGGAAACTCAAAAACTTATTGAAGAAGAATGTGATGCAATAAAAGCATTGTTGTTAGAAAAGAATAGGCTCTATGGCAACTCAGCCTTAGAGCCTATTAATGTCTTTAGTCAATTACCAGCACTAGCACAAATAGATGTCAGAATAGATGATAAACTGAAAAGATTACAGAATTTGTCTAAGAGCGGTCTAATGGACACATTAAACGAAGATACTGTTTTAGACTTAATCGGGTATCTAATATTAAGAAGGGTATATGGTAAAAAAAGCAACAAAGAATGACACCGAGATAGAATTAATTGGTAATTATTTTACAAAAGACAAACCAGTGCAGTTTATTTCTTCCGGTTGTGCTGTATTGGATTGTGTTATAGGTGGTGGTTATCCATTAGGAAGAGTAGTTAATATTGTCGGAGATAAATCTACTGGTAAAACTCTATTAGCAATAGAAGCATTTGCTAACTTTAAAAAACAATATCCTACTGGAAAGATGTATTATCATGAAGCAGAGGCTGCTTTTGATTTTGAATATGCACAAGCATTAGGTATGCCAGAAGATGTAAGAGTTCCTATCGGCAACACTATCGAAGATTTATTTAATAATCTTGATAAGGTAATAAAATTTCATTTAGAAAATGAAATTCCTGGAATATATGTAGTCGATTCTCTTGATGCTTTATCAGATAAAGCAGAACAAGAAAGGGGTATAGAAGAGGGAAGCTACGCTATGAACAAGCAGAAAAAGCTTGGTGAATTGTTTCGTAGACTTGTTGGTGATATTCAAAAAACTAATGTTTGTATTATGATTATCTCTCAAGTAAGAGATAATATAGGTGTTATGTTTGGTGAGAAACACAAACGTAGTGGGGGAAAAGCACTTGATTTTTATGCTTCACAAGTTTTATGGTTATCTCAAACAGGCCAGATACCTAAAACTGTTAATGGAATAAAGAGAACTATTGGTGTAGAAATAAAAGCAAAATGCAAGAAGAATAAGATATCTTTACCTTTTAGAGAGTGTGATTTCCCCATTATGTTTGGATATGGAATAGATGATGTCACCGCTAATCTTGACTTTTTAACTAAAGTAAAGGGTGCATTAGAAGAGATAGGTCTTGACGAGAAAACAAAACCTTTTTTAGATATTATTGCTAATAATGATAAAGAACTGAAAGAGAAGATTGCATTGCATGTAAAGAAAGTTTGGGATGAAACTGAAGAAGGGTTTGTTGTTAAAAATAAAAAATATGAGTGAAGTATGGTAAAAAGAGCAAAGACTAAAGTACCTAAAGCTGTTCAAAAAATACACAAGTTGAAGAATAAATTTAAGAAATTAAAAACTAAGAAATAATGACAAAACAAGGAACGATAAAACTTAATTGTCAATTTATTGACGATAAAGGTGTTTGTACCTTTAAAGAGAATCCATTTTCTGGACTCGTTGAAGAGATTAGATTTTCATGTGTAAGTTGGCATGAATTAAACGATAATAGAGATTGTACAGACTTTAAAGAAGCATTTGCTGAACTAATGAAAAAAGCTATAAATAAAAGGAGAAAGAAAATTGCCACTAAGTCCTAATGCGATTTACTTGTTAAAAAATAGATATTGTAAAGAGGAAGAACCTGAAAATGTTTTCAAACGTACTGCTGAATTTGTAGCAATGGGTGATACTAAGTTTGAAGAGAAGATGTATACTGCTATGATTAATGGTGTATTTCTTCCTAACTCGCCTGCACTCTTTAATGCTGGATTTCCTAATGCCCAGCTTCAAGCATGTTTTGCATTACCTATTGAGGATGATATTATCTCTATCTTTACTACTGTAGCAAACATGGCTAAAATATTTAAAAGTGGTGGGGGTGTTGGTATAAACTTTTCACCATTGAGAGAAGCCAATGCTAAATTATCTGGTGGGGGTGAAAGTTCTGGCACTATCAGCTTCATGAGTATCTTTAATAATGTAGTAGAAGTAGTGAAACAGGGTGGAATGAGAAGGGGTGCTTTAATGGGTATTCTTAATCAGGACCATCCAGAGATATTTAACTTTATAAAAGTTAAACTTGAAGGAAAACTTCAGAACTTCAATCTGTCTATTATGGTAACAGATGAATTTATGAGGAAAGTAGAGTCTAATGGTAGTATTGATATAACATCTCCAAAGAATGGTAAGATTGGAAAAGTTAAAGCTAAAGATATATTTGAGTTAATGGCATTTGCTTCCTGGTGTAATGGTGATCCTGCATTATTGTTCTATGATAGAATTAATAAAGACAACCCAATGTATCCGGATATGAAGATAACAACAACCAATCCTTGTTCGGAAGTTGGACTTCCATTCTATGGTGCTTGTTGTTTAGGAAGTATCAATCTCTCTAAGTTTGTCTGGAAGAATAATTTTAATTTTGATAAGTTTCATGAGTCGTGTTTATTAGCGATGCGAACTCTAACTAACATGAATGAATTATCCACTTATCCATTACCTGAGATAAAAGAAGCTATGGAAAAATACAATCCTGTCGGTGTTGGTATGATGGGATTTGCAGACGCACTAATTAAATTAGGAATATATTATGACAGCCAAGAATGTCTTGATTTCATTGACAAGTTGTGTACTGTTTATCGTGATGCTACCAATAGCTACAATGCTGACAAATTTTATTTGTATAGGCGTATCATTGCCCCTACTGGCTCTCTTAGCATTCTTGCTGATTGCTCTAGCGGAATTGAACCAGTATATGATGTCGCATTTGAAAGAAATCTCACAATCGGAAAGATTGAAGAAGTTAGAGACTTATATAAATCACAGTATGTTAGAACAGCACATCAAGTCAGTCCTGAATGGCATGTTAAAGTGGCTGCAAAGTTTCAAGAATATGTAAATGGAGGAATTAGTAAAACTACTAATATGCCGTATGAGGCATCTGTAGAGGATATCAAAAATGTATATATGCTAGCTTGGAAACTTGGCATGAAGGGTATTACTATTTATCGTGACGGAAGCAGAAATCAGGTCTTAACAAGCACTTCTCAAACAAACAAATTTGAAATGCCTAAAGGGTATGCAGGTAAATGTAGTGATGAAACGTGTACACTCTGATAAAAAAGAAGAGAAGAAAGAAAAACCCGTGATAGAACGATGTCCTAAATGTGGTATAAAGTTGATACTTAATGGACCTGGATGGGGATTCTGTGACAATTGTTGCATTGAGATAACTGAATGAGATTTATACCTTATACCCATAAATTGTCTGATGCACAAGTTAAGGAATTAGAAGAGGTTTGGAAGAAACAATATGGCACCATTAATGACCCTCGTCAAATATATTTAATGGAAGGAGTGTGGGATTATAGTGAAATAGAAAATCCATTCATTGCTAAAATGAAACAGGCTATAGCTCAACAAGACGAAGCAGATAAAATAAAAAAACAAAAGCATTGGGAAGAATGGCTTAATTCTTATATAATTGAGGGACTATACTAATGAAAGAATATCAATTAGAAAAAATTATTAATATACAATATCTAGACGAGAATAAAGAGTGGAGAATTAAAGATGTTCCTATTTATGCAATACCGATAAATAAGAAAGGCTACTGTAAACCATTTGTGGAGATGGAAAATAAGAAAGGGGAAGTAAATCGTATTCCCATATGTGCTGAATACTATAATCAGAAGTATTGCAACAAGTGTGTAAACACAGCAAAAAAATTATATAGGATGAATAGAGAACAATGTTAAAAAGACTATCGAGGCCTTTATGTTTTATCCTAACAGCCTTTCTTGCTGCTGGTATTGTTCATAGTTTTCCATGGTGGCTTATAACAATTCTTGGTGGTTGCATTGGTGTACTAGCAGATATTGGTTGGGAAGATGAAAAAGACAAAAGCTGATGTTGCACGTTCCAACCGGAAGCGTGGTAAGAGAACGCAGAAAAAGATAAATGAGAACATAGGGGCTAAGAATGTAGGTTTATTCGGTGGACAAGATGGGGAACATGAAGTCTTGTCTATCGAAGCAAAGGGTAGAGCTACCTTTATTGGTGAAGGTTGGATGAAACAGGCCGAGACCAATTGTCCTAAGGGAAAAATACCAGTAGTTATTATTCACGTTAAAGGTAAGAAGTATGAGACTGATGATATGGTAATGTTAAGAATAGACAATTTTAAGAAGCTTGTTGAGGGTGGCTATACTCTTGAAAAGATAGAAGACTTATAGAAGGGGAGACGTTAAGAGATGCTGAAGATAACTGTCGAATTGATACCATATGGAATTGAAGAGTGTAAAGAGACACTTTCTGTTGTAGAAATTGCTAATGTAAAAATGCTTAAAAATAATAAAGCAGATTATAATATTCTCTATAATAAGATTGCTAAATATAGTATAAAAAAGTTTGATAGAGATGAAGGTCATTTAGAATTAGTAAGACAAGCTTTGGAGAAAATTCTTGCTAAGAAATAAGCTTCTAACAGCAGATTTTCATTTTGATTCAGATCCATTAACTGAATATCGTTGGGGTCTTTTATATGTATTAAAAGAAGAAATATACAAGGAGGGCATAGAGGAACTAATTGTGTTAGGTGATTTGACAGAAAAGAAGGATAATCATAACTCTACGTTAGTCACAAGAGTGGTTGATTTCTTTTCTCAATTGGCATCTATTTGTAAAGTTACAATTCTAAAAGGAAATCATGATTATATAAAAGAAGATAAACCATTTTTTCAATTCTTAGAAAAGATACCAAATGATAGATTTATAACTTATCCAACCGTTGATGGGGATTCTTTCTATGTTCCACATACGTTTGGTGAATTACCAGTAGTTCCAAGCGGTATTAAAAAAGTATTTATGCATCAAACCTTTTCCGGAGCAATATCGAATAATAGCACAAGAGTTCTTCTTCCTGGAAAAGCTATACCGGAAGATTTTCACGGTCTTGAAATATTTAGTGGAGATATCCATAGACAACAAAAACTTAGAAATATAGACTATGTAGGTGCCCCATATCATGTCTATTTTGGAGATGATTACTATCCTAGATTTATAATATTAAAAGATAATAAGCATAGATTTAACAGTTTTTTAAATTACGAGTTTCCAGCTAGATCAACAATTGTAATATCCCCTAATACTATGGATAATTTAAAAATGATAATGCAGACTGTACAACTAAAAGTAAGACTTTTACTTACAAATGCTGAAGCTATGGAGCTTGGTAAGCATAAAAAAGCAATCAAAGACTTTTGTAACGACCCAATTAATAATCATATTCAATTAATTTCTATTGAAGTTAGAAAGCAGGACAATGAGGAAGTAAAAAGTGTAGATTTTACTTTTCCTACGTTGTACATTGAAACACAAGCAGAGATTTTACAAAGATATGCTAAGATTATGAACTTACCTGCGAAGATGATAAAAACCGGTTTGAGTATAATAGCATGAATATATTAAAATTAACAGTACAAGGGTTTAAAAGTTTCTCTACAGCAGAGAGTATTGAGTTTGATAAACTTGATGCTGGTTTGTTTTTTGTTACAGGACGAAACGAAGTAGAACCAGAACTTGGTGCTAATGGTGTAGGAAAGTCTGCATTGTTTGAAGCATTGTCATTTGCTTTCTTTGGAAAGACATCAACTAATCTAAAAGCTGGGGATATTAAAAATAAGTTTTCCTCAGAACCTTGTGTGGTTGAAGTAAGGTTTTTTACACACACAGGTATGCACTATTTACAAAGAACTTGGAACCCCAATACGCTACTTTTAGATGGGAAAGTTGTAACACAGCAAGAGCTAGAAAGTTTAATAAAGTTAAATTTTGATTCCTTTTCTTATTCCATCTTGATATCGCAATTTGGAAATAAGTTTATAGATTTTAAACAAGCTGAAAAGATGGAGATATTTACCTCTATTCTAGATGATAAATTAGGAGCATGGGATATCTTCACTGAAAAATCTAAATTAAAAGTAGACGCAATTAGTACGAAATGTTTATTACTTGAAACTGAGATAGCCAATTTAAAAGGCAGAATTGAATCATTAGATGTGTCGTTTGAAGATAAGATAGACGAGTGGAAAAAAGATAAAGAGGTGAAATTACAAGATTTACAAACTTCAATAACTGATACAAAGACAGAAATACTATTAACTAAAAAATCAGCAGTAGATATTGATTACAAGCGGACAATTTCCCAATCTGGTCTAAAAGATGCTGAGACAACATTAGATAGTCTTGTAGACTTACTTGACTCTTATACTCAAGAATTAGCAAACTTTCAGAAAAAGAAAATAGAACAGACAGTATTATTAAACACATTAACGAGTAAAGAAACTCAATTATTAACTGCTAAAAATGATTGTCCAGTATGCTCACAGACTATTACAGAAGACTTTAAGACTGTATTATTAGATAATGTTAAATTAGAGATTGCTACAAAGAATAGAATAATAAGAAATTTAATCGAAGATGAAGAACTTTTCCTTCAAAATAAACAATGGGGCGAGAAGTTAAAGTTTGAAGAAACGACTAATATTAAGACATTTGAGAAGACTATTCAAGAATACAATCTACAATTAGCAAGAGTAGATACCCTTATAACTTCATTAACATCTAAATTATCTCTGTTACAGACTACATATGAAACTATTAACGACTCGTCTAATCCATATGAGACAATTCTTGAAGAAAATCAGCAGCAATTAGAAGAATTAAATAAACTCTTACAAACTAAAGAGTGTGAATTAGACAGTTCCCATGAAGACTTGGAGATATATAAGTATTGGACTAAGGCATTTAAAGAAATAAAATTAATGCTAATTGAAGAAGCACTTAAAGATTTTGAGATATCTATAAATAATTATGTGGCTAAATTAGGTATGCCAGATTGGCAGGTTAAACTTTCTATCGACTCTGAAAACAAATCTGGAACTATAAAGAAAGGATTTACTATCAAAGTAGTTTCACCAGACATATCTGAGAATCTTCCATTTGAAGCATGGTCTGGTGGCGAAGGGCAAAGAATACGGTTAGCTACAACTTTAGGTTTGGTAGATTTTATTAAATCCAGAAGGGGTAGTTTTTCAGATATTCTAATATTAGATGAACCTACTCAATATCTATCGGAAGAAGGCATTAGAAGTTTATTAGATAACTTATTAGAGATTGCAACGACAGACTCAAGAAAAATATTTTTAATTGACCATAGAGAACTTACATCTTATGGACTTTTTAAGAATGTTCTTACAGTAACAAAAGACGAGAAAGGGAGTAAATTATCATGGCAAAATTAGGGGATAAATTCAAACAAGTATGCCCTTTTTGTGAAGGTTCTATTCTAAAATATTGGGGTGGTGCTGTAAATGAAAAAAAGGAATGGGAAGACAATTACACATGTCGAGAGTGTGTAAAAACTTTTATAGTTGTAAAAGAAAGATTTGCTTACTTGGAGGGTAAAAATGACTGATGGACAAAGAATGTAAACGCTGTGGCGGAGATATGGATATAAAAACTGATTTCTTATTTAATATAGAATTTTTGCTCTGTTATAAATGTGGGAATGTAGTTTTTCTGAATGATGGTTTAGGCAACGTAAGATACAATTTAACTAAAAAGAAAAAAGAAGAATGAGATATAAAACAATCTATGCTGATCCACCTTGGCCAGAACATGGTGGTGGTAAGATAAAACGTGGTGCTGATAAACATTATAACTTAATGACTGTAGAAGAAATAATAGGTATGAAAGATTTAATAAACACTGTTTCTGAAGATGATTGTCATTTATACTTATGGGTAACTAATAATTTTCTTGAAGATGGTTTGCTTGTTATGAAAGAGTGGGGGTTTAAATATAAAACAATTATAACATGGGTAAAGACACAGATAGGATTAGGTCAATACTTTAGAGGTTTATCAGAGCATTGTCTTTTTGGTGTAAAAGGAAATTTACCTTACAAAACTAATGGTGATTTTAGAGAGCAGGGTGTTACGGCATTTATTGCAGAAAAAACAAAACATTCTGAAAAGCCTCTAGAGATGAGAAAGATGATAGAGACTGTTAGCTATCCACCGTATTTAGAATTATTTGCTAGAGATAACTTTTCTGAATGGGTTGCTTTAGGCAAAGAAGTTCCTAGTAAAAAAGGATTTTTTAAATGAAAGCTAACATAATTAGAACAAAAAAAGAGGCAATACTGAATATAAACGATCTTATTGTGTATATTCATGAAAGTGAAGAGTATGATAAACCTTATTCTCTTACAAAAAAAGATTTAAGAAGTCTATCTACAGAGACTATGAGTAAAATGGTGAGATATGATTTATTTACTGATAAACGAGATGGAAAGCAATATTTACTTAAAAAAGAACTAGTAGAGTTAATATACAATTTAAGATATTATCAAAAGGGGGATGAGAATAACTTTATTTTTAAAATGAAAAAAGCTATAGAGGAGCATAAATGAGACTGTTAATTAAATTTCCAACACGACAACGAAAAGAAAGATTTTATGAAGCAATGGATTTCCTATTGTCTAATTTAAGAAGTCCTGAGAACGTAAGCATACTTCTTACGCTTGATACTGATGATGAGAATATGAACAATG
>Ga0105097_10000881_pt1 | contig 14096 bp, 13 predicted proteins | sample PPLLak12cMay2015_FD_87035 | JGI IMG/M metagenome (GOLD analysis project Ga0105097, IMG submission 87035) | Freshwater sediment microbial communities from Prairie Pothole Lake near Jamestown, North Dakota, USA - PPLs Lake P7 Core (1) Depth... | ecosystem: Environmental > Aquatic > Freshwater >... | reverse complement strand
GAAAGCTTCGCGTCCATAGATACCCAGCTGGCTCTGCATGGTGACCGAACTACTGTAGGGATTGATGCCATCGATGAAGGTCGCCCGGGAAGCCAACCAGAAGGTATAAAAATCTGCCCCTACTGGCAGATTCACCAGGATGGCATGCACACTGACCACCAGCACTGCAGCAATCAGCAGCACCAACCCAATCAGGACGATCTTTTGCCAGGTTTTGAGATCCGGCTTTGATTCAGCTGGCGGCATTCCAGCCATGCTCACCGTTTGGTGGTTTCTTCGTCCGCCTTAAGTTCGGCGATGACGTTCACCGCCACCTTGGCGGATCCCTGTTGAGCGGTCATCCAACCGGGTTTATTGGCCATATCGATCAGGTGGCTGAGAACCGATTTCTGTTCCTCTTCGCTCATCTTCAGCCACGTTTTTCTGATCAATTGGGGATTGCGGGAGAGGATGCCATCCCAGATCCATTCGGGGTTGTCGTTTGTCATGGGTATAGGGTATCAAATCCGGCGGACAACGTCAAGAAAAAGACCCGCCGAGTTTGGGCGGGTCTAGATTGAAAACTGTTTGAATTTACTCTTCCTTCTTTTGAGCCAGTTCCTTGTGGCGCTGGGCGACGATTTCCTGGGTGATGTTGGCGGGAACAACCTCGTAGTGATCCTCTTGCATGGAGAAGTATCCACGTCCACCAGTGAAGGAGCGCAACTGGGTGGTATAACGCATCATTTCTGCAAGCGGAACATGGGCGGTGATGGTGGAATGACCTTTTTCGGTCTCCATGCCCTGCACGCGTGCGCGGCGGGTGTTCAGGTCACCCAGCACATCACCCATGTTCGATTCGGGGACGATGATCTTGACAAGCATGATCGGTTCACGAAGCACCGGACCGGCTTCAGCGAAGGCGATCTTGAAAGCTTCCCGACCGGCGATTTCAAAGGCGATCGGTTTCGAATCCACGGGATGCTCTTTACCATCATATACCGAGACATGCACGTTTGAAACCGGGTAACCCGCCAGGACTCCCTCTTTCATCAAGGCCAGGATGCCTTTTTGAATGGAGGAGAGATAGCTCTGGGAGATGGCGCCTCCAAATACATCCCAGGTGAGGCTGAATTCTTCATCCGCGAGCGGATCGATACGCAGCCATACTTCACCGAACTGCCCGGCGCCGCCCGTCTGCTTTTTATGGCGGTACATCCCTTCACCTTTCTTGGTGATCGCTTCCTGGAAGGGGACTTTTGGAACGCTGGTAACCAGGTTCACCTGGAACTTGGTTTCTGCGCGGCGGATGATAACATCGATATGCTGATCTCCCATGCCCTGCAGGATTGTCTGGTTTGTGGCTAATTGCTGCCGCCAGGAGAGGGTGGGGTCTTCTTCACACAGGCGGGTGAGGGTGGGGGAGATCTTGGTGGAATCCGCCTGGGTCTTGGGGAAGATAGCTACCTGGAACAGCGAACCCGGGTAAGCCGGTTTGGGCAGCGCCAGAGGGTGGGTTTTATCGCAGAGCGTATCGCCTGTGACCGTTTCGGAAAGCTTGGGTACAATGCCGATATCACCCGAATGCAGGATCTTTACTGGAATGGCTTCCTTCCCGCGCGGGATGCTGAGTGTGCCCAGGCGTTCTTCGATCCCTTTTGCTTGGTTCCATACACGGCTATCGGATTGCATCGAACCGGAGTAGACCCGGAAGTAGGTTTGCTTTCCCACGAAGGGATCGGCTGTGGTCTTCCAGGCGTATGCGGCCAGAGGACTGGCATCGCTGCACTTCAATACTTCGTCACCATCTTTCCCTGCCGCGGTGACCGAAGGAGCGGCGGCGGGGGAGGGGAACAAATCCAGGATCGCGTCCATCAGGGGGAACACACCGATCTCCATCTGGCCGGAGGAGCAGAATACCGGCGCAAAATTGCAGGTTTGAACTCCCTTGCGAAGACCTTCCATCAATTCCTCATCACTAAGGGTCATGGTGGAGAAATATTTTTCCATCAAAGCATCATCGCCTTCTGCTGCGGCTTCCACCAGCTTGGCGCGGGCTTCATCGGCAGCGGCCTTTAATTCCGCGGGGATTTCCACCGGGGTGGCGCTGTTGCCTTTATAGGCTTTCATATTCAGGATATCGATGACGCCCTGAAAACCGGTTTTCTCTCCCCATGGGAGCTGCACGGGAATGAGGCGGACCCCTGAATATTCCTGGATGGACGCCACGGCTTTTAAGAAATTCGCGTTATCGCGTTCCATTTTGTTGATCAGGACCATGCGGGGCAGCTTGAATTGGTCGCAGTAATTCCAGGCGATCTCGGTGCCTACTTCCAGACCAGCAACGGAATCTGCAAGGATGATCGCACCTTCCACCACGCGGAATGCCGAGATCACCTCGCCAATGAAATCCGTATACCCGGGGGTATCTAAAACATTAATTTTCGTTTCTTTGTATTCCACCGGTATGACAGATGTGGAAAGAGAAAGTCCTCGGCGAATTTCTTCTTCATCGAAATCAGAAGCAGTTGTCCCATCCTCGATCTTTCCGAGCCTGGTGGTTGCGCCGGTAAGGTGAAGCATGGCTTCGGTGAGAATGGTTTTCCCTGCACTACCGTGGGATGCAAGCGCGATATTACGGATCTTATCGGAATTGTATTCTTTCATGAAAACGAACCCTTCTTTAAGGAAGAATTAGGGAGGCTGAAAAAAACAACCTCCCTATTCTAAATGAAAGCATTGTTCTTGACAAGCAAAGACGGTCAGATTTCCTTTTCCATGCGCCAGGAGGGTTCCTCCACTTCGTGCCAGCATCCCTTTTCATCCGGGTATGACCATCTGCCAGGATCCGCGGCAACCACCTTGTATCCACGCCGCCCATAGAGTCTCAACGCGCCGCTGTTCTCGCGAGCCACGTTAAGCGTTATGATCTTGAAACCCCGGCTGCCAATTTCCCCCTCCAGTAATTCCAACATTTGCGAACCCAAACCCAGGTTGCGATATTCGGGTTTTACCCGGAAGGAAAACATGTAGGCTCGATTTTTGCCATCGGCCAGCTCCAAACGATCACATTCCAGTTGCATAAAAACCTGGCCTACCAATCCTTTGGATGCATGCACAGAAACCCATGATAGTGCTTTTCCCTCCAGGCAGCGGTGGTAGGTGTTTTGATAGATCAGTCGAAAATGCTTGTATTCACCCTCCCATTCAAGGTCTTTCAGATCCCCCAACTCCAGGGGACGGATGCTGATCTCGGCCATCACTTTTTCCATGGTGAGGTTCAGGTTCATTTCCTATCAGTGGATGTTGTCAGGAGGGAGATTCTCGAGAAGCGTATGCAGGTATTTTTGTTCCATTTCGACCGAATCAATCTCCCCATCCAGCCAGGAGGAACGAAGGGAAGCCAGGATCTTTTTATATATCGGTCCAATTGGCACCCCCAATTTTTGAAGTTCCCTCCCACTGGTAACTGGTTTGACTTTTCGCCATTCAGTCACATAACTCCAAATCAACTCCTTTTGGTAGGCATCGGGTGTTTCTGAATAAAGAATAAAGAGCGCAGCTTGTTGGATCTTCTCCAGATGGGCAACGATATGGCTCGGTTTTTGACCGCATAATCTCTGAATGATCCTGCGACCTCGATATACCTGCCGAAGAGAAATGGAAAATTCGGCCGTGAACCGTAATCTTTTTGATGCTGAAATTCCCTCGCTCTCCCCAAGCTTACCCAACCATGCCATGTAGACAAGTGCGGTTCGTTGAGGAAGCGTAAAAAGGGATTCAGCAATATCCCATTCAGCAGGAACCTTGAGGTCCCATATTTTTTTCATCATCTCCGCACTCTCCGGAGATAAAACCAAAGCAGGGTGGATGGCTTCCAGCAGCCCTAGAGAAGAAGCCCTGTTGAGCATTTCTGAAAATCGGATCTCTTCAAAGAAAAGGTCCAGTTCATGCCTGGCACGTTGCCCGGAGATCTGCCCCAGCAAAGGAACTGCCCGGCGGATCAATTCCAAAGTGTGGTCATCGATCCGGAACCCGAATCGTTGTTCAAAGCGGATCGCCCGCAGCAGGCGGGTGGGATCATCGATGAATGACAGTGGATGCAGAACCCGGATGATTCCCTGCTGCAGGTCATCCCAGCCACCCCAAAAATCGTGCAGCTCCCCGTAATGGGAACCATCCAGGCGCAACGCAAGGGTATTAATGGTGAAATCACGCCGGAAAAGATCCAGTTTTATGCTTCCGCGTTCCACGGTGGGCAGGGCGGATGGATGTTCGTAATATTCCGTTCGGGAGGAGATCAGGTCCACCCGACTGGGGAGCCCATGAGCCTGGTTAATAGGAGAAAATTCGGGTAACCCGCGAAGATAGTCCTGGATATCTCCGATAAACCACTTGGCGGTACCGAACCGGGTGTGGCTCACCTGGCGACCTCCGTAATCCTCAACGAGTGACCTCGCCAGGCGAATGGCATCCCCTTCCACGACGATATCCAGGTCGGCACCAGGACGTTTAAGCAGCAAGTCCCGGACGATACCTCCAACCAGGTAAACCGGGTAACCCAAATCCGTTGCTTTACTTGCTATCAACTTCAGAAGGGAGATGGTAGCGCCAGGTAAAAAAGCGTCCAATTCTCCACCCAGGTTCCTGCGTCCATCGGCAGGTTTACCTTCGTTGGTAAGAACCCGCAGAAGGTCCGTGCGGGTTACGATCCCAACCAGTTTGTTCTTTTCCGTATCGAAAACCGGCACCTGCCCCCAGCCAGTTCCAGCCATCACTTTTTGCAATGTGTGGATGGAATCTCCAGGCTGGACCCAGACCGAACCGGAGTCCATAATATCGGATACTTTTACCTGCAATTTATGGGCGATTGCCCGGTCAACATTTCTTCGGGTGAGCAGGCCGGCGATTGAGGAGCCATCCATCACCGGGAATCCTTCATACCCATAGCGCTGCATCAACCTGGCAGCTTCATCAATGGGTGTGTCAAGATCGAGGGTCATAGGCCGCCTCGACATCACCTTGCTGACTGTTAAGGCAGGTTGAATGTGTTTTTCAAGCGAATTTGTCAAAACCTCACAAGTGGACTCTAAAATCCTATTATCAGTAATTATTGTGGTCGAGGATGCCGGGATGAGAGCTGCAGCAGCCCGTCCATGCCCGCCACCACCAAAATCAGCCATAACGACACCAACATCGATATGATCAGTAGCAGATCGGGCTACGATCCGAATTCCATCCTGCGTAGAAATCACCAGGAATAACGCATCCGGATCAAGCAGGTCGCGAAGTTTATGGGCTATGCTGGAAACTTCATCTTCAAGCGCAGGAGCATCCGCAGTGGCAATAATGATATTAAACCCATGGATATTCGAGGAGCGTGCTGAACCGAGCAGGTGATCATAGACTTTCCGCTGCGCCTCAGAGAGGGGGGGATTGAGAAAATCTACCACGACCTTCAGGCTGGCACCATTTTCCAGTAAAAATGCCCCTGCTTGGATATCCCTCGGTGTTGTACTGGAATATTGAAAGGATCCCGTATCCTCATAGATCCCCAAAAGCAGTAAGCTTGCGGCGATGGGATCGATCATCTCCCCACGCTGGATGAGCTCCTCCACCAGGATCGTGGTGGTAGCGCCAACTTTATCAGTGATCATTTCCCAATCCGAAGGAAACCCCGTTCTGGGGTTGTGGTGATCAATCACTTGAACCCTGGCGGTTGGAAGAATCCCGCGCAGGGTGATCATAGACTGGGTATCCACCAGGAAAAGAGCGTTGATCTCTTCCTTGGGCAGATCCTCCGGCTCCACAAAAGGCAATTCCGACTCGTATAGGTTCAGAAATGCGCGAACGTTCCTGTTCAGACGGTGCGGCAGAACTGGGATAGCGCCATCGCGAAGGCGTGAGGCTGCCAGCAGGGAAGCCAGTGCATCGAAATCCGCCTGCTCGTGGGTGAGAACTACTTTCATGGAATTATTGTAACATCAAGGGCTTATGGCAGCTCCCTGGCAGTCCGCCGCCATTTGAATAATAAATAAATTCTGATATGATGCAAAGGATTGAGGAACAATGGAATACGATCTCTCCAGGGAAGAATTGCTGCGCTACTCACGCCACCTGATGATTCCAGAAGTGGGATTGGAAGGGCAGCGTAAACTTAAAACCGCCTCGGTGCTTATCGTAGGAACTGGAGGTCTTGGTTCGCCAATCGCCCTTTACCTAGCTGCGGCTGGGGTGGGGCGGATCGGCCTGGTGGATTATGACCGGGTGGAATCCTCCAACCTGCAAAGGCAGGTGATCCACTCCCAGGATTCCGTCGGCGAATCAAAGGTGGAATCCGCTCGGAAGAGATTGCAGGGTCTCAATCCTCTTATCCAGATCGATACCTTCGATGCAGTGATGAATTCCACAAACGCACGCGAAATCGCCGAAGACTACCAGATACTGGTAGATGGTACCGACAATTTCCCCACACGTTACCTGTTGAACGACCTGGCGGTTTTCACCGGGAAACCGTTCGTTTATGGTTCGGTCTTTCGCTTTGAGGGTCAGGCCGCGGTGTTCGATTCTCGAAAAGGTGCCTGTTACCGCTGCCTCTTCGCTGAACCTCCGGACCCAGCCCTGGTGCCTTCATGCGGGGAGGGTGGTGTTTTCGGGGTAATGCCGGGGATCATCGGTACAATTCAGGCGACCGAGACGATCAAATTGATCCTAGGCATCGGGGAGACGCTGGTGGGGAAACTTCTGTTGGTGGATGCGCTGGAATCCAGCTTCCAGAAAGTGGCACTTCAAAAGGATCCCGATTGCATGGTATGCGGGGTGAAGCCGGTTATCCATAACCTTATTGATTACGAAGAATTCTGCGCCTCCCCCGCGGTTACCTCCCCTGGGGGTGGACTTGCTCCAGAAAAATTGATCACCCCTGAGAAACTATCAGAACGGATCAAGGAGGGGAATCCCCCGAAACTGATCGATGTTCGAAACCCGGTTGAATTGGCGATATCAACATTTCCTGGCGCAGATTCCATCCCGATCGAGAAACTTCCCCATTATTTTTCTGTGTGGAACAGTGATCAGGAAATTGTTTTTATCTGTAGAACAGGATTGAGATCTGCGCGCGCGCTGAAAATGGCGGAGGCGCAGGGTTTTACCCATATCCTCTGCCTGCAGGGTGGCATCAACGCCTGGGCGGCGGGGATCGATCCGGAAATTCGGCAATACTGAACCCAATGCAACAAGGATTCGAATGACGATCAAACCATTAATATTAAATAATGGGGAACAACCGGTTCTCCTAACCGTTCTGGCACACCCGGATGATGAAACATTCGGTACCGGTGGAACGTTGGCGTTATACGCCCGCAAGGGAGTGAAGGTATACCTTATCTGCGCCACCCGCGGGGAGGTTGGCGAAGTTGATGAAAAGTACATGCAGGGATTCAATTCGGTGGCAGAAAGAAGGGTGGATGAGCTCCGCTGCGCAGCCGGATTGTTGGGATTAAGTGAAGTCATTTTCCTGGATTACCGGGATTCCGGGATGGAAGGATCGCCGGAAAACAAACACCCCCAAGCACTTGTTTCCCAGCCAGTGGAACAAGTGGCTCAGATCGTCACTGGTCATATCCGCAGGGTTCGCCCCCAAGTTTTGATAACCTTCGACCCCATCGGTGGTTATAGACACCCGGACCATATAGCCATTCACAAAGCAACGGTGAGGGCATTTGAATTGTGCAGAGATGCAAGCTTTAAGGATGACCAGGAACCTTTTCAGCCAGCAAAATTCTATTTCAACACCTTTCCCCGGGGTTTCCTGAAGGCCGGGGTAAGGCTCATCCGTCTCTTCGGGGGAGACCCGCAGCATTTTGGGCGCAATAAAGATATCGATCTTCTTTCCATCGCAGAGGTGGATTTTCCGATCAATGCGAGAATTGATTACCGCCCGGTTGCTGATATTCGCGATAAGGCATCTGCCTGTCATGCCAGCCAGGGTGGCCAATCCATGAGCCGTGGACCGCTTGGATGGTTTCGCCGGTTGTTTTCATCCAATGAAACCTTTATGCGGGCATTTCCAACTCCTGTTGGCAATCACGTAGAGAAGGACCTCTTTGAAGGTCTATAATCCCTTGTACTGGCTTTTCCGTTAATCTGAATATAGAACAGAGGAAATTTAGTAATAGATCAGATCGAAATGTGTAAATATTTTGTTGAGATCATTTAAGGAGAGCATTGCTTTGAAACCATCGAGAACTTGTTTATCGCTATGTCTTGCACTTGGATTTATTCAAATTTCATCCGCTTGTTCATCCACAGCGAATCCAACCATGCAACCTATCCGGGAAGAAACAATATCCTTACCCACTTTACCCGTTGCTCAGAACGACTCCTTGTTTTCATTTGAAGGTGTTAGCCTATTGCATGATCCTGCGATATCCAGCGGGGTCAGCGGGGAGGTAATGCCTGTCAAACCACTTTCTGATGGACCCTATTGGGATGTGAATCCGGAATTTCGCAAAATTGTTTTTTCAGGGTATCCAGTTGCGGAATCGGTTCATCAGTCTGTGATCGCAATTTACCCGACGGATGAATTCCGCACCATGAGCGAGCCATCCGGCAAGGAAATCGAACTTCTTCAAGGGATCTTGAATGAAAAGCCGAACAACCTGGATAAAATCCCGGTCCTGCCGCTGCAGAATTCCGCCCAGGTCTTCCGATCCAATATTAAATACATACCCTTTCAGAACGGTAGCGGGGTGCGCTTTGTGGGCATGAATTCACAGGGGATAGTGCCTGTGAATAACAACGAGCTCTTTTATGCGTTTCAGGGGTTGACGGCGGATGGCAGATACTATATTTCTGTGATCATGCCGGTAAATTATCCAACACTACCTGCCAAATGGGATTCTCTGCCTGCGGAGGAGCGGTTGAATATGGTCCAGAACCCTCAATACCTGAGCGATCTAGCAGCGAACTTGAGCGCTCAACCTGAGAATAGTTTTCTCCCTGATCTGGCGAAACTCGACGCGCTTGTGCAATCCATAGTTGTGAAGCAGTAATAATAAAATGCTCCCGGTAATCTAAATCCGGGAGCATTTTCTTTCGTCCGTGTGCGTGGCATCACTCGGAGGGAGTGTTTTCCAATTCCTTTGCCGAAACCTTTGATTTTACCCATGTTTTGATGGCGTTATAAATTGGGCAGCGATCGTGAACACCCCAGAAAGCGATCATTGCGCCACCTATGATTAATAGCATGTTGATGCCATTCAATAAACCTAAAGCGATCAAACCGAAACCGGAGAAAAGCCGGAGCATTCTGGTCGTCGGAGAGATACCGAATTTCGGCTCGACGATCCCGTTAAATGCAGATTGAAAAATCGACCGCAACGATTCCAGGCTTTGCGAACCGGTTTTACGGAACAATTCCCTGCCGTCTTTATACGCGATCATCGTAGGAATTGCATATATCTTCAAATCCCGGGCTATCTCCACGTCTTCGTCAACATTTATCCGGATGAGTTCAACCGTACCAGCAAATTCACCAGCCACCTTTTGAAGGTGGGGTTCCATTGCACGGCAGGGACCGCACCAGCCAGCCCAGAATTCGATCACAACCGGTTTTTCGGGATCGTTGATAATGGTATCTAGTTCAATTTTCTTCATTGATTTCTCTGAAAGAGAGGGTGTGCGTAGCACACCCTCTCGAAATCTCAATTACTGAGCGTTTTTATTCGTGTTGATTTTAAGCGCTACATAAAGTGGGCAAAAACCGATAATTCCGGTACCCAGAAGCATTGCGCCGAGCACTAGTAACAACCATCCCAACCAGCCCGCTACCGTGCCTGCGGCAAATAGACCGATGAAGACCAGTCCAACAACCACACGGATGATACGATCCAAACCACTTTCATTTCTTTTCATTTTCTCATCTCCTAGATATTTGATACATATATGATGATGCTCAGATGAAAAAGTTACTCAGAAAAGTGACTGGATAAATTGAAATTGGGAAAAGGCTGAAGCTCTGGGGTTTAAGGGGATACTATGATCGCAGAAGTATCATCTTGGCGGGTCTCGGGAGGTTCGGTTTTAGCGGTGGGTTGGGGAGGAACAGCCAGAAGGATGGTTTCCCTCAATGAAAGCCAGATCTCCTGCTCACGCCATTTTCGCCAGACCTTTAGAAAATCCCTGAGGGCTTTTTCGCGTGTGGTGGTCCGGTTTTGCAGGAAATATTGGATGCCGGGAGTGATCCGGTACAGCGGGCGGTTATGGCCGTAGAAGTGGTTGATCCGTTGGCGTTCTTTTTCCTCGAAGCCTGGTAGAAAGGCGATCCAGACGTCACAATCATGGATATCCCCCAGAAACTGTTGACTTTTTCTGGCAGCCTGGAGCGGTTGTGAAAGCTCATCCGAGTAGATCGGGGCAAATATCTCCATGGAATACCGCAATCGCTTGGCGGCGATCCGCATCTCGTGCAACATGGCGGTGTTATCCGGTTGTCGCAGGTAAACCTCATATGATAGAAAATTATTCAACTTTTCATTGATAATGGAATATGAAAGCTGATACAGAGGGGGGGTGTAGTCCTTTGTATCACTTGCCAGGGGTGAAAAGCGGGATTGGATCTGTGGGCAAACCTTGCTCTTTTCAAGGTCGTTCAGGGCGGAAAAAACGTCTGCCTGTAAACGATCGCGCTGTTGCGTCAATCTTAGAAGAATACGGTTGAGCCCCGGTTTGCATTTAGGATCTTTTACCCCTCTGTAAATTTGGGAGACAAGGTCGATCTGCACATCTGTATCCCTGGCTTCACCAAGTGCCCTGGTGAGTTTTCGAATATGCCGGATCCAGACAGCCTGTTTTTTCTCCGGCAGGATTCCTATGAAGATGCCCAACGCTGAGCGCAACCTACGGGAAGCTACCCGCATGCGGTGAATATATTCAATATCCTCGGATTTCCTTACACCATCGATTTCAATTAGGAGAGCTTCCACAGACCGGAGCAATATGGCTGCCCCAAATGCGGAAATGCCCGGATCCCCCCTGGGCTTTGGTTCCGGTTTGGATTCAGTCGGCTGCACGCTTTCCAGCAGGTCATGCAAAATGCGCCTCCTAGGATCAAACTTCGGGATCGATCAGGATTTTGCTAGAATTTTCGATCGAATTTTTCGCTTCAGATCATTGTGAACAACCAACGGGGTGCGGGTGGCATCAACTTCCACGAAATTGAATTCCTTGGCCAATGCAGCGAATTGCTCTATCAGTGCACCCTGGTAGATGCAAAAACTATCATAGAGGTTATCGGCGCAGTGGATATCCATCCCGGATTCCCAGTGATCAAACCCGCGGCCGGTAACGACCCGTTTAACCAGGGTCTGGACGTCGGATTTGAGAAGGAAGACGATATCAGGTTTCAATGCGAAACCGTAAAGTTTTCGCGCCCAGTCCGGATTTGCTCCACGGACGACATCGCGGGCGATGGTGGAGTAAAAATAGCGGTCGGATAATACGTAAAAACCTGCTTCCAGGGCAGGGATGATCTGGTTTTCGAGACGGTCCGCGAAATCGGTAGCGTAAAACAGACTCATAGTTAATGGGCTGAGCGTATTCCCCAACTTGGCAGCATCCAAGCCGGGTTGGGTGAGTGGGGAGCGTTTTAACCCGGTATCAGAGACTGCGAATCCCTCGTTTTCCAACCAGGTGCGAAGTAATTGGATCTGGGTGGAGCGACCGACGCCATCCGTACCTTCCAGGACGATCAACTTCCCGGGCATATCTTTTGGTTTGAATTTTTTGTAGGGAAAACCTGCTCCATAAAATTTCGGTTCAGTCATGGCTGCCTCCCTGCTGCGCGATCGGGGTGGCGTTTCCTTTGGGAAGCGGCATGACTAATCCTTCCCAGCCTTCTAGTATTCGTTGAACCGCCGACCGTACCTCTTTCTGCTGCGACTCTACGGATTGGGCACCATCAATGACCTTAAAACCGAATTCGTCCACCATCTTGTCGTATTGATTAATAACCAGCTGTTGGAACATTTTAAAGCTGGTTTTCTTATCGTCGGATAGTCCCAGGTCCATACCAGCTTCGTAATATTTGATCTTGGCGCGAGATGAAAGGATGCGTTTTACGGCGACATCGAGAGGAACCCGAAAGTAAAGGGCGAGATTTGGCATTACTGCGAATGAATAAAGTTCGCGGACCCAATTGGGGTCCACTCCGCGGGCGACATCGCGAGCAAAGGCAGTGAAAGAATAGCGGTCTGCAAGAACGATCACACCCGCCTTGAGCATGGGTAAGATCTTGTTTTCCCAGCGGTGGGCAAAATCGGTCGATTGGAGCAAGCTGAAGCTGGTGGGGGTGAACATTTTCTCGCTTTTTCCCAGGCGGGTTGTACTTTTCACCAGCTCGGAAGAATTCCACTCGCTGAAATAAACCGGTTTTCCCTGCTTGCGCAGCCATTTGGTGAGCAGATCGATCTGCGTGGATTTACCGCTGCCGTCGATGCCTTCCACGACAATCAGACGGCCTTTATAAGGATTTGGTCTTAACAAGATATACCCCTTTCTTCAGGTTCAATAACAATAATGCTGAGCCAATGATTATAGCATTCATTGAAAAAAATATTTCTCACACTATTCATCTTCATCAAGCAGAAAATCTTCCTCCGTATCTTCCCCTTCAATTTCCATGAATTCTCCCGTGGCAATAAACACCGTTCTCTCGCAAATGTTGGAAACCCGGTCCGCGAACCTTTCCAGGTTATGCGCAGCTGCAAACATCATCTGTGCTTCCGGTGCTGTGGATGGATTTGCTATGATCGTATTTATTGTGTCCTGGCGCACCTTGTTGTAGAGCTCATCCACCTTGTCATCATCCAGGGGGATGCGGACAGCGCTTTTATAGTCTTCGGTCACAAAGGCCGTGATGGCATCGTGAAGCATGGAGATACCGAGTTCGATCATTTTTTCAAGGTCTGCTGCGGGAACAGGGTAATCGGAAGGACCAAGACGCATGACGATCTTGGCGACACCCTTCGCATAATCACCCATTCGCTCCAGCTCTGTGGCGATCTCCAGGATTCCGGCCAGGAGGCGTAGATCATGCGCCATAGGCTGCTGGGTGGCGATGACGATCATCACCGCGCTTTCGATGGCATTTCGCTTCCCGTTGATATCGACGTCATCCGCAAGCACCCTGCGTGCTTCGGGGATATTCCTGCTGCGAAAGAGGCTGGCAGATTTGTGCATCGCCTCCTCCACCATGCTTGAAAGCATCAAGATTTCTTCCCGCAGGTTTTGGATATTTCGGTCAAGGGTTTCTCTGGTCATAATTCCTCTTTTCCCCGGTATTAGCCAAACCGGCCGGTAATATAATCTTCGGTTCGTTGGTCTCGTGGATTGGTAAAAATCTGGGTTGTGATCCCATATTCCACCAGGATCCCTGCACGGTCTGTATCCATATTGAAAAAGGCTGTGTAGTCGGAAGCACGGGCGGCTTGTTGCATGTTGTGGGTGACGATAATGATGGTGTAGGTGGAGGCAAGATTGCGCATTAATTCTTCGATTTTCAAGGTGGCAATCGGGTCGAGGGCTGAACAGGGTTCATCCATGAGGATGATCTCAGGCCGGACTGCGAGGACCCTCGCAATGCAAAGGCGCTGCTGTTGCCCGCCGGAAAGACTGAGCGCGCTCTGGTTGAGAATGTCCTTCACTTCGTCCCATAAAGCAGCTTCTCTCAGCGACCTCTCCACCAATTGGTCCATATTCTCCTTGACCCCATTGATCCGGGCTCCCCAGGCAATGTTCTCATAGATGCTCTTGGGGAATGGATTTGGACGCTGAAAAACCATCCCGATTTTTCGGCGGATCATCACAGGATCGATATCAGGAGATGCAAGGTTTTTACCATGAAATATGATACTCCCCTCCATCCGAGAACCATTGATGTAATCATTCATCCGGTTGAACGATCGAATCACTGTGCTCTTCCCGCAACCGGAGGAACCAATGATCGCGGTGATCTTTCGGGGAATAACCTGAAGATTAACATCCTTAACCGCCCGGAATGCACCGTAATAGATCGAGAGATATTCCGTTTCCAACGCGTATCGATTATCCGGTATGGG
>Ga0105097_10000880_pt1 | contig 14097 bp, 4 predicted proteins | sample PPLLak12cMay2015_FD_87035 | JGI IMG/M metagenome (GOLD analysis project Ga0105097, IMG submission 87035) | Freshwater sediment microbial communities from Prairie Pothole Lake near Jamestown, North Dakota, USA - PPLs Lake P7 Core (1) Depth... | ecosystem: Environmental > Aquatic > Freshwater >... | reverse complement strand
TCAATTTTATAACAAAATTCGGGGCCGATGTAAACAGCACCCAATGGGATTATTACCTTAATCCGTTTCAAACAAACTATGGCCGGGTAAATAACGGTATCGGACGATCAAACAAATGGAACGGCTATACATGGCTCTGGGAAAATACCCTCAATTATGCAAAGACTTTTGGTAATCATAATGTTACTGGAATGCTTGGAAGCAGTTTGCAAAAATACCAGGGTAACAATTCTTACCTTGAGGGTACCGATTTCCCGGATGATGTATCTGTAAAGACCTTGAATGCTGCAAATACGATTTCTGGTAATACCACCATGGAGGAATGGGCACTGGCATCTTTTTTTGGAAGGGTCACTTATGATTTTTCACATAAATATTATCTCACCGTTACAGTTCGTGAAGACGGATCATCCAAACTGGCTCATCAATGGGGCACAATGCCTTCATTTTCGGCTGGCTGGCGAATTTCCTCCGAAAAATTTATGCAAGGGATCAAAGTTATTGACGATTTGAAGATCCGCGGTGGATGGGGTAAAAACGGAAACCAGGAAGGAATACCCAACTATGCTAAATACGGATTAATTGGCTATTCACGTCAGACACCTACCAATCCACTCTCAGGTCCTGCTTCATACCAATATACTTATGGAAATCCAGATTTGAGATGGGAAACGACCGCACAAACCAACATCGGGATCGATCTTACCATGTTTAAAGCACGACTCACCCTGACTGTCGATGCTTATATTAAAAAGACCAGCGATGTTCTGCTCAATGTTCAGTTGCCAAATACCCTGCCGATTACATCGATTCAAACCAATGCCGGTGACATTGAAAACAAAGGGATTGAGTTTGATTTGGGTGGTGTAATCATTGACAAGGAAGTGAAATGGCAGGCGGATTTAAAAATTTCATTTAACCGCAATGAAGTAACGGATCTTCAATATACACCAGTGTATTACTATGGAAGGATTTACAGCAACAATTCAGATGTGTGCATCGTGAAAGAAGGCCTGCCCCTGGGCTCTTTTTTCGGCTATGTTTCCGAAGGTGTTGATCCGCAAACAGGTGATATTATTTATAAGGATATTGACAATAATGGAATCATTAACAGCAGCGACCGTACCGTGATAGGAAACGCTCAGCCCGATTTCATTTTTGGCTTTACCAACACTTTGTCGTATAAAAGGTGGGATTTAAATATTTTCTTCCAGGGAAGCGTTGGCAATGATATTTATAATGCAACCCGCATTGATCTTGAAGGAATGTTTGACAGCAAAAACCAGTCGAAGGTGGTTGAGGACCGCTGGACAACTCCCGGACAGATTACCGATGTTCCAAGGTCAGGAAATATGGATAACGTGCGCAATTCAACACGGTTTATCGAAGACGGCTCCTACGCAAGGCTGAAAGCTCTGACCCTTTCATACAGACTTATAGATAATAACGAGAAAATTAAAGCCATTAAAAAGCTATCATTATATTTTACGAGTGAAAATCTCCTGACATTTACTAATTACAGCGGCTTCGATCCGGAAGTAAACGCATTTGGAAACAGTGCCACTGAACTTGGAATTGACTATGGCACTTATCCGCAAGCCAGAACATTCATTCTTGGATTAAATGTTGAATTTTAAGAATCATTACTATGAAAAACATAACTAACATTTTATTATCAGCGTTACTGGTCGCAACATTCATTTCGTGTGAAAAGTTTCTCGACCTTGAACCCGTCTCCAATGGCATTGCTGTTGAGAACCAGGGTTCCGACTCAGTCCTTTACAATACTGCAAGTGAAGCAGAAGCAGCATTAGCAGGGGTCTATGGTGACTTCAGGAATGAGTACTTTGAGCTTGATTATTTTGTAAACGGCGATGCACAGGCGGATGATGCCTATGCCGGTGCTGACAACCCTTCCAACTTCCAGATTGATGATTTCAATATAGATGCAACAAATTTGAATGTGACCCGCGACTGGGCTTATTTGTACTCTACAATTGGAAAAGCTAATCTGGTGATTGACAATGTAATGGCAGTGCCTGATTTGACACTAACTCTTGAACGGAAAAAGGGAATTATTGCCGAAGCCTCTTTTATCAGGGCTTTCATGTACTTTCAGTTGGTTCAGCTTTATGGTGACGTACCGCTTGTGCTTAAGTTGATAACAACTTTCAACCTTGACATTTTGCCTGAACTGTTTCCTCCCCGAACGCCCTCAAGTGAAGTCTATACACAAATCATCAATGATCTTGAAACAGCATTGCCGGATGTCCCTGTATCTGCTGTGAATAAAGGCTTTATTACAAAAGGCGCCGTGAATGCATTATTGGCAAAAGTGTATGCCACTATCGAACCACATGACTGGAACAAGGTGTCGGAATATTGTGATGCTGTAATTGCCGGACCATACAGTTTATTACCCAACTATGATGAACTTTGGGATAACATGCATGAAAATTCCGAAGAATCTATATTTGAGATCAATTATGAAGGCACCAGTTCAAGCGGTAATTGGGGGGTTAGCATGTTCCGGGGCATGGATTGGAAAAAATTCAACATACCATCCAATGACCTGGTAAAAGCATTTGATGATGAACAGGATAATATCAGGAAAACATCATCCATTATTTTTGATGATGTTACCGGCAAATGGAGTGATGCGAACTGGCCGCAGTCAAATTACCCGTTTATCAATAAATACCGGCTTGTTGATATGCCAAGTCCGCAAAACTATATTTTCATGCGCCTGGCCGATATTTTACTGCTCAAGGCAGAAGCTATGAATGAATTAGGTGACGTTGTGGGTGCAGCAGCATTAGTGAACCAGATCAGAAGCAGGGTCAGTCTGGCAAATACCTCCGCCAATACACAGGAAGCTATGCGACTTACCATCGAAAAAGAACGCAGGCTTGAACTGGCATTTGAAGGCCATCGCTGGTTTGATTTGAAACGCACCGGAAGAGCCATTGAAGTGATGAACAACGTTAAAGGCCCGGACGGGGTAACACCCATAGGCTATAACCTTACTCCAAACCGTTTGATATGGCCAATACCGCAAGCTGAGCTGGATAAAAATTCAAATTTGGTTCAGAATATCGGGTACTGATTTTTTTTATTTAGGCTCTTGGTGCTTTTCTGACAAGCCGGCAAACATTGTTTGCTAAATTACTGATGCACGTTAATGTACATCTACAACGTTATTGATCTATGATGAAAAATATTTTCAAGTTTTTTACGGTAAGTTTAACTTTTTTGATCCTTGGACAAAGCCTCGGATGTAAACAAGATAATCCTGACCCTGAACCGGAACCCAAAGTCTTCGCTGATTTCAGCTATGCATTTAACACGTCTGATTTAAGGATCGTCACATTTACTAATAAGTCCCAAAATTTTAAGTCGCTGGCGTGGGATTTTGGCGATTCGACCTCAATTTCAAACGAAGTCAACCCGGTTCATATTTATAATCTTGAGGGGACATACCAGGTGACCCTTACAGCAACAGCTCCTTCAGGAGACACCGCAATGCACCAGGATAATGTGACCATCACCATCCCAAATAATGAACTTGGAAAAGCTAAAGTTTGGCTCACTAAAGGTGATAAATCAAAACTATTATCCGGCGAACCAGACCTTTCGATTACTGAAACTGGTTCCGGATTTCCATTGATCACCATTGATACTGCCATTCAGTATCAGACCATAGATGGTTTTGGTGCTGCACTTACAGGTTCATCCGCTTACCTGATCGATGAAATTCTGGATGAAAGTGAGCGTTCAGCTTTGCTTACATCGCTTTTTGACCCTGAAGAAGGGATCGGGATTTCTTATCTGCGGCTCACTATCGGCGCTTCTGATTTTTCGCTTTCTGATTATACATATGATGATATACCGGCTGGTCAGACGGATTTCGATCTTCTGCAATTCACACTGGATAAGGATCGCGAGGATGTGATTCCTGTCTTGCAGGAGATCATACAGATTTCTCCTGAAATTAAATTAATGGGCTCACCCTGGAGCCCGCCCGCCTGGATGAAAACCAACGGCAGTCTGAAAGGCGGCCAGCTAAAAACAAACTGTTATAGCGTGTATGCAGATTATTTTGTAAAATATGTACAGGAAATGGCATTGGAAGGCATCACCATTACATCAATTACACCACAAAACGAACCCCTGTATTATACGGCAACTTACCCCTGCATGCAGATGCAGCCCACAGAACAACTCAATTTTATTAAAAACAATCTTGGCCCGCGGTTTCAGGAAGAAGGGTTAAATACGAAAATTATCATTTACGACCATAATTGGGATAATACAAATTACGCCATTTCAATCCTTAACGACCCTGGAGCCAGCAGCTATATTGCAGGTTCTGCATTTCATGCCTATGCTGGGAATGTTTCGGCCATGTCTACAGTTCATAATGCCCATCCGGAAAAAGAATTGCATTTCACTGAAATTTCCGGTGGTCAGTGGGCTACCAATTTTAGTGACAACCTAATATGGTATTTAAGAAATATATTTATCGGGACTGCAGCAAACTGGTCGAAATCAGCAATGATGTGGAACCTGGCTTTGGATCAAAATTATGGACCGCAAAATAATGGTTGTGGGGATTGCCGGGGAGTGGTAACCATCACCAATCCGGGTGGTGTGATCACAAAAAATGAAGAATACTACTCGATCGGCCATTTTTCGAAATTTGTTAAACCGGGAGCCAAAAGGATTGCATCTGCTTTATCTTCGGGTTTATCAAATATTGAACTTGTAGCTTTTCAAAACCCGGATGGAGATAAAGTTATGGTTGTTTGCAATTATGGAAATACTGCAACTTCTTTTGCCGTGCGTCAGGGGATAAAATATTTTAGCTATACGATGGATGGTAAATCTGTAGCTACCATCCAGTGGTGATATATGTTTTTAATACCAAAATAAAAATTTTGTTATCCAATAGTTTTGTTGTTAAAGGTTTTTATTTCTGTATTTTTACTCCAAATGGCTTTTTCCCGTATTCAATGAAAATTATTGAGTAAATCGTTTTAATCAAATTTAATATTACCATGATAAAAAATGTTGTAATTTGGTTTTTTAGCCTTTGTGTTCTTGTCACTTATTCTCAAAATAATAATCAAACTGCAATGAAAAACCATGGAGTAGTTGTAATCACTACTGCCGAAAATACCAATTTCAGGCTGACCCCATTTGATACACTTGTTTTTGACACCTTTGGCCAACCCTTCGAAAATCAACCCTGTATTTTTGTTGATCCCGGGCACAGTTTTCAATCTTTTATTGGAATTGGCGGAGCACTAACCGACGCATCTGCCGAGACATTTTATAAGTTACCGGCTGAAAAGCAGAAATTATTTTTAAATTCCTATTTCTCCCTCGAAAACGGAATTGGTTATTCTCTGGCACGTACAAATATCCACAGTTGTGATTTTTCGAGTGGTAGTTATACCTATGTTGAAGATGGAGACAAGCAGTTAAAATCCTTTAGCATTGCTCACGACAAACAGTATCGGATCCCATTTATCAAGCGTTGTATAGAATCTGCAGGAGGATCTTTAAAGTTGTATGTGAGCCCCTGGAGCCCACCAGCATGGATGAAAGACAATAATGACATGCTTCACGGAGGGAAACTCCTTCCGGAATTTTACGATTCATGGGCCGAGTATTTTGTGAAGTATATTCATTCATATGAAAAAGAAGGAATCCCTGTATGGGGGCTGACGGTACAAAATGAACCTATGGCCAAACAGACCTGGGAATCCTGCATTTATACAGCCGAAGAAGAGCGCGATTTCATCAAGAATTACCTCGGACCAAAACTATGGTTGAACGGTTTAAAAGAAAAAAAACTTATCGCCTGGGACCACAACCGTGACCTGTTATACCATAGGGCCAATATAATTTTAAGCGATCAGGAAGCAGCTAAGTATGTCTGGGGTATCGGGTTTCACTGGTATGAAAGCTGGACAGGCGCGCCTACACCTGAGAATGTTAAGCTTGTTACAGATGCTTTTCCGGATAAACCTCTTATGCTGACCGAAGCCTGCAATTACCCCTTTAGCTGGAAAACTATTGAAGAGTGGCACTGGGGTGAGAAATATGGAGCTGCTATGATCAGCGACTTCAACAATGGAGCTGTGGCTTGGACTGACTGGAATATCCTTTTGGATGAAACCGGAGGTCCCAATCATGTCGGAAATTTTTGTTTTGCCCCTGTTCATGCTGATACCCGTGATGGAAGCCTGCATTATATGAATTCATATTATTATATCGGGCACTTTTCAAAATTTGTCCGTCCGGGAGCTCAGCGGATTATTTGTTCATCCAACAGGGCACAGCTTCTGACCACAGGTTTTATAAATCCCGATGGAACAATAGCTATAATCGTGATGAATCCGAGCACTAACAAAGTCGAATATCGAATGTATGTGGGAAACCAGGCAATTGAAACAGTAAGTTTACCTCATTCCATTGTGACTCTTTTATTTTAATTCCTGTTGTTCTGTTGACATCATCTTTAATCTTGTGAAAGAATTTTAAGTCACATTTGCAAACTATACTATTGTATTCAATCAGTTAATAATTAATGAATGAAATTTAATTTTTTTCGGGTATCCGCATTATTTCTGTCTTTAGTTGCAAGTCTTTCCAGCAATGAACAAATATCTCTATTAACCACAGCTAAACAATCAAACTTTGAATCCACCTCAACTTAACAGGATGTAATGACCTTTGCTGAAAAGTTGGTCAAAACCCAGCCCTATATTCATCTCGAATCGATAGAAATCCCTGCCTGAGGCAGTGCTGTGCCCGTATCGCAAAATTTCCTTTCATTACGGGCAGCAACAGGTATGTCAGTAATGATTTTCAAATTTTCCGGTATGCCGATGTTCTTTTAATGAAAGCTGAATGTTTACAAAAGAAAGGTGATGCAAGCGGAGGGCTTGTTTTGGTAAATCAAATCAGGCCCTCCGCCGGTGTTGAACCGCTTGCCGAACTTACTGCTGATAATCTGCTGGCTGAGCGCGGCAGGGAGCTTTTTGCTGAAGGTCACAGACGCAACGATATGATCCGTTTTGGAAAATATTTCGATGCAAGATGGGAAAAACCTGATGTTTCGGATGAGCATATAAAACTGTGGCCCATACCAACAAGCCAGATACAGGCCAATCCCAATCTGATTCAGAACGACGGATACTAAGAATAAGATCATTAGCGATTTTTATAAGGAGCAGGTAGCCATCAGGTTACCTGCTTTTTTTTATGCCCTAAATATCTGAGAAAAAAATATATGTTAATTTTTTGTTAAATTTTTGCATGGTAATTAAAATATTATTATTTATTTTTGTATACATCTAAATGCAATGACAACAATGTTAACCTTTAAATATAAACTATCATGAAAAAATTTTACATTATTATTTCCATGGTTTTGTTAGCATTTTTGTTCACAAAACCTATCCTGGCTCAATATGCGGGGCCAAAACCCACGGTAACCACATGTGTTTATCACGATGTATCCCCGCCACTAACGACTATCGTACCGCATCCCTCTTTACCAAAGGCAATTGACCTGACAGAAAATGAGTTGCCAGATCAAATAACTCCTCCTAAAGCAGGGGCATTGCCAATTGGAGAAGATCCCGTCTGGCAAAAGGAAAATGGTTCAAAAGGGACTGTAACACCTTATAGAAATTTTGAGGCAATAAGAAACTCTGATAATTCGTCTGGAGTTGCCCCTCCAGATTCAGATGGAGATATTGGCCCCAATCATTATTTTGCAATGGTTAATAACTCTTTTCAAATTTTTAACCGCGCAGGAACATCACTTTATGGACCCGCTGGTAGTACTACAATATGGGACGGATGGTCAGGATATTATGGTCAATCTATCAGCGATCCGATAGTCCTTTATGATGAGCAGGCCGATAGATGGTTCGCAAGTGTAATGACGACATCCACTTATAGCGGACTTTATTACATTTTATGTGCGGTATCAACCACTTCCAATCCGACAGGATCATGGTACCGTTATGCATGGTCATTCAGTTCATTACCGGACTATCCCAAATATGGGATTTGGCCAGATGGCTATTATTTGGGGCTCAACAGAACTGGCGATGATGTACTCGTATTAGAACGAAGTGCTATGCTAACTGGTGGATCTGCAGATATGGTTTCTTTTGACAATCCCGGAAAACCGGTACCTAACAATACTACTTTTAATTGCGTTTTACCTTCGGATTGTGATGGAGCTTTTCCAACTTATGGAACACCGAACTACTTTTGGGCAATTGGAGATGATGCCTGGGCTGCTTATTCCTATGACCGCCTTTTGGTTTGGGAATTTCATGTTGACTGGGCAACTCCGGGTAATTCAACCTGGACAGGCCCAACTGCAATTGCTACAGCTGCATTTGACGCAACATTTAATGCTTTTGGAGCAGGTGAGATTACTCAGCCTGGTACCACTCAGGTTTTGGATTGCATACCCTGGGTTTTGATGTTTCGACCTCAATTCAGGAATTTCGGAACATACTATTCACTGGTTTGTAATCACTCCGTAGATGTGGATGCTACAAACCATGCAGGTGTCCGGTGGTATGAACTCCGGAAAACAACGGGGGGATGGTTTATACGCCAGCAAAACACCTACAGCCCCGATGGAAATAACAGGTGGATGGGCAGCGTTGCAATGAATGCCAAAGGTGATATTGCCCTGGGGTATTCTGTTTCAAGTACTTCCACCTATCCTTCAATCAGATTTACAGGACGATTGGCTGATGATCCATTAGGTACTATGACGTTTACAGAAAGCAATATTTGGGCAGGTAGCTATTCACAAACAGATACCAGAAGATGGGGTGATTACAGTATGATGAGCGTGGATCCGGTAAACGATCATTCATTCTGGTACATTTCTGAATATAACGGAAACAATGGAGGTTGGGCTGACTGGATTACCCAGGTCGCTGCTTTTACATTGGACGATTACTGTGCTGCCAGTGGCGGATGTGTCGAATATATCTCTAATGTTAATATTGGAACTATCAACAATACTACTATTTGTGAACAATATAGTAATTACACCAATCTTTCAACCAATATTGATAATGATGCAACTGCATCTTTGACAGTTACAGTTGGCAATTATTACTCTGGAGATTATGTATTTGTTTGGGTTGACTGGAACGACGATAATGATTTTTCTGATGCCAATGAATATGTGGGAAATGATGGTACAGTACCTTTTTCATTTACTATCGATCCACCTTCCGGGGTTATACTTGGAGAGCATAGAATGCGCATCAGACTAACCTATTCCTCTACTGCAGACCCATGTGGAATAACAAATTACGGAGAGGTAGAGGATTATTCTCTTAATATTACAGGTTCACCCGGACTCTGGAAAGGAACCGTCAGCACAGCTTGGAATAACGGGGCTAACTGGGACGATGGAACTGTTCCAACTTCTGCTGTAGACGTCACCATCCCTGCAGGAACACCCTATCAGCCGGTAATATCAGCAGGAATGACTGCATATGCAAAAAATTTGACTATCCAGTCGGGTGCCGTGCTTACACATACAGGTACAAGCAATAGTTGGTTCTATGTATATGGTGATTTTAATTCCGACGCCGGACAATATACCATGTCAGGAATTTCATTTCTTTATTTTGCCGGAAGTGTCAGTAATAGTTGGGATGATGATAATGAAAATGACACCTACATGAATGTGAGGGTAGAAAAAGATCTTGGCAGTAACGCCAATACGTATATGTGGCAGAATATGACATGTAGTGGTACGTTCGAAATTCGTGAAGGGATTTTCTCAATAGATCAATATTGGACACTTAATGTTTTAAATACAGGAACTACTGCTTTTGAGGTGGAAGATGGCGGAAAACTCATTCTTGATGCTGCTACTGAAGTCATTACTGTGGCCGGAAATATTCATTTTTTTGACGGCAGCCAGGCAACACTTACAAATGGTACTATTAACTGTGCCAATGATTTTATTGTAGATGCCAACGCTTCATACAACATAGCATTTACCGGCGGTACTTTGGTTATGAACGGTTCCTCAACTCAATACATCAACGATTTGGATGGAGGCAATCTTGATTTGTTTAATCTCACAATAGCCAAAACTGGAGGTGTATGCTATTTGCAATCCGCCAACCTGGATGTAAATGGCGCTGTTTTGATAAGCGGAGGTGCATTGAGTGCAAATAACGCTCCCTCTCCAACCGCATCTTACAATATCAAAGTTGGAGGTAACTGGACTAACACTGTCGGAGCCGGTGGTTTTGTTCCCGGGACAGGAACCGTTGTATTCCACAGCCTCACAGGTGCAGCTCAGGACGCCGAGGGTATAAATACTTTCTACAATGTTCTGCAGGACAATACAGGACAATATTTGCGGTTTAATCTAACTACCGGTAATACGACTATACAGAACAACCTTGAACTTCACCATTATAGCTGGGCATATCGATTATTTAATGTCAATGGGATTTTAAATATTAATGATGCGGCTTCTAAATTTACATCCAACGGGCCTACAGGTAATGTAACTGCTAATAGTTTAGACCAGGGTGGCATGTTAGTGTGCAATGGAAGTGGTGCCATAATTACAGTGAATGATTTGGTTGACAATGCAATTGTTGGGAAACACTACGTCAATGATGCCGGGTGCGTTTTAAATCTGACAAATTCCGGAACGGGAACTTATGTTGACCTCAATGGCGAGCTGCATAATTTTGGAGGCACGATCAATATAACAGGAAGTATAAGTTATTGGCCCTATACACAAAATGCAGTGGTTGAAATGACAGGTGGCGTGATCGATTTAAAAACATGTGGCTTGACTATTTACAATATTGCCAGTTATTCCCTCACTGATAATATTACCGGAGGTACAATCCGAACGGCCAGTTATTTTTCTGGTAGCCGGGCAGATTTCACACCGACTGCCGGAACGTTTGAATTTTATGGACCAGATGATTCCTATATTTTCCAATCAAACGGTTGTAATGTTTACAATGTAAACATCAATAAATCGGCCGATGATGGTATGAATAATTTTCCCCCTGTTTCAGTAATTGATGAACGAAGCGGAGAAGAGATGTCGGATGGCGGAAAAGCAAACAACATTTATCTTAACAGTAATTTTACTATTACCGGAAATCTAAACATTAATGCCGGATCGCTTACATTAAATGGATTTACATTAACCGGAGCAAAAGACTGCAACGTTTACGGAACATTGACAATGAACAATGCTGCCGATGTATTGAATGTTGGCACATTAAATTTAGATAACCTGACATTTTACGCTGGGTCAGTTGGGAATTTGTCTGCCGGTTCCATTTATCTTAAGTCCTGGATCGTACCTATGTCTGGTTGCTCATTTACTGCATCAACTGGAAATACAATATATTTCACGGGTAGTAATACGAGTGGAGGGTTAGGAAATAATGAAGCTACTGCTGTATATGGCAATGTCGATTGTATTAAAACAGCAAACCGAGTTTTTTTGGATGGAGGGGCGACATATCCGATCGTGGTGAATGGAACTTTTAACGTAGAGATGGGAAATATTCTTGAAATGCAGGATGAATCTTTGATCGTTCATGGAACAATGATTGATAATGCCACGAGTCAAATTTATGCCTATAACGCTGTAAAAGATGGCAGTACTGTTTGTTCTAATATTTCAAAGAATGAAGAACCATCAGAAAATATTGTGCAAACACCCGTAGACTCCGGTTCCAAAGGCGGTTATCTTGAAATCGACCCGGCATTTACTTTAAATGGATTGCTCGATGTTGATGGCGGTAACGTCCTTATTCATGGTTTATTTAATGTTGCTGCGTCAGGTACACTTACAATTTCTACCGGGAGTCTGATTTGCGATGCACCTTCCACCTCAGTCGCTTATGTAGCTGGTAATTTTAATTTAGGTGAAGGTTTATTTGAGATCAGGAATAACAGTTTAAATATGTACCCGGCAACCTCATCCATCACAGGAGGAACAATAAAGGTTGGGGGTACTTTTATCGCTAATACGGCTGATAAATTTAAACCCGGGTTTGGGACCGTTGAACTCATTAATGGCGTCAATGGACATTACATTCAAATGCACAGTACCAATTATTTTAATCATCTTAATGTTAACCGGGCCTATCCGATAGGAATCTATTCAGGAACATCACTCACTGTTAAAAAGGATTTGACCATTAATGCCGGAGGACTTAATTCCAATAACCTTCCCATTTATCTGGGCGGGAATTGGAATGAAAATATGGGTATAGCAGGATTTGGAGAAGGCACCGGAACAGTCTTTTTCAATGGTGTTGGAGCAGTTCCGTTTGGCAATCAGTACATCAATGGTTCTGAAACATTTTATAACATTGAAAATGCGAAAAGCGGGGGTGGTAATTTGTTTTTTGATGGCGCGATCACGATAAGCAATAACTTCCTGGCTAACGATGAAAATATTGTTAACGGACCTTCCCTTAATGTCAACAATCTTCTGCTTTCCACTGGGATATTGGGTTTGACTACAGGCGCACCAAATGTAACAGTAAACAACTTTTCAATGGGTGGTGTTCTTTCCGTTACTGATGGATTGTTCGACTGCACCGACATTACTAACAACGGATTGTTCGGCACTATAAACATCTATGGCGGTGAAACCAACCTGCGCCAGGCAGACGATCAATATATCGACATGAATGCAAACCTCACCATTATGGACGGAGTATTGAATGTCTACGGAACCCATGGAGGTGATTGTATCTTTAATTACGCGAATGATGCTTCCTTAACAATGAGTGGTGGTATTCTTGACATCAAAGAATTGGGAATTTACATACCTATTGGTAATAATTTTACCGAAAATATTACCAATGGAACAATCAGAACTGTTGGAGGTTTCGCGGTTGGCCGAACAGATTTTACACCGATAGGGGGAACAATAGAAATGTACGGGGGAACTGATGCTCTTATTTTTACAAGTTCAGGTTCTAATTTATATAACCTGTTGGTTAATAAATCAGGCGGAGATGAAGAATTCAACATGCTAACAGAAGCTAATAATTTGGAATCGGGCAAATCATCTGGTTCTGTAAATGGTGATAATGAATTACAGTCAAATAATGGAAACAATAGGCCCAATAAAAAACCAATAGGCTCCAAGTCAAATTCGATATATACCTATGATCTGCTAAAGATTAATGGGATTACAACAGTTGATGAAGGTACATTCCTAGTTGATAATTTTGTTACTACTTGTATGAATAACATCGTTGTTAATTCGGGTGGTAAACTTGCAATCGGAGATAATGGGACACTGGCCATCGACAATGGAAAATCCTTAACCATAAACACTGGAGGATTCCTTGATATGACAGGATCAGTGGGAGGAGCAGCTACCATCACCCGCAATTCCGGTAATTATGCTTTGAATGTGGAAAGTGGCGGAACTATTGGTGCAGTTTATGGAGTTTTTGAATACATGAACACCAATGGTGTGAACATTAAAAACGGAGCGCTGGTGGATGTCGCGAAACCCTTTAACAATTGTACTTTCCGCAATGGACAGGCAGCAGGACGATTGATGTCAGTTGAAAATAACCAAACCTTTTATGTCGAAAACGCTGTTTTCCCGCCCAATACGTGGGGAGGCGCTTATAATGTTTACAAAGCCGTAAATGCAGGAGGCGTTTACTTTGTTACGGCGACGGGTGGATTTGCAGGAGCTACTTATGAGTATGACCCGAACAGTCGTATTTTCTGGACAGAGCGTTCACTCAGCCTCAAGGCTTATCTTGAAGGACCCTTTAACGGGACGAATATGAACACTACCCTCAATGGTATTCTTCCGCTAAGCCATCCGTTTAACCCGGCATTACCTTACTTCGGTAATCCCTTGCCCGATTGGCGTTTTACCGGTGCAGGAAATGTGGGTGCTATTCCGAATGTGAACATTGTGGATTGGGTATTGGTTGAACTCAGGGATGCTGCTTCAGCTGCTGCAGCCACTAAAGCAACCATGATCGCGCAGTTCCCTGCATTTATCCT
>Ga0105097_10000879_pt1 | contig 14097 bp, 14 predicted proteins | sample PPLLak12cMay2015_FD_87035 | JGI IMG/M metagenome (GOLD analysis project Ga0105097, IMG submission 87035) | Freshwater sediment microbial communities from Prairie Pothole Lake near Jamestown, North Dakota, USA - PPLs Lake P7 Core (1) Depth... | ecosystem: Environmental > Aquatic > Freshwater >... | reverse complement strand
GTGGGCTTCGCTCGCATGGGGGGGTTGCAGACGTGCACGGGGCCGGTCTCGGTCATACCGAACACGTCGCTCAATTTGCCGCTGCCAATAAGGGCCTCAATTTTCTTCCGGTCATCGCCGGCCAGGGGCGCCGCACCGCTGGCAGCGCTTTTCAGCCGACTGAAATCCACCGCGGCGATCGCCGGGCAGGCGATGAGCATCTGGTACAAGGAGGGGACCGCGGCCAGCCTGGTCGGGGGAAAGCGCTGCATCTGCTGGCAGAAATGTTCCACATCGCGGGCATTGGGGATCAATAGCAGTCTGGCGCCAAAGCGGACGCTGGCAATGGTGAAAGCGAGGCCGGCGGCGTGAAACAGGGGAAACGCGGTGGCCACCACTTCGCTACCCGTGTCCCAGGCCGCATAGGCAGCAATTTGCAGGGGGTTGTACATGAGGGTACGGATACTGAGCTCGGCGCCCTTGGGTCGGCCGGTGGTACCGCCGGTGTACTGGACCATCATGGTGTCGTCGGGGTCCACCGCTTGCTGGTGATATACCGCCGAGGCTTGCTCCATAAGCCCGGGGTAGGGATGGGTTGCCACGCCCGCGAGCTTGAATTCTCGCGGCGCCGGGCCTGTAGTGTAGTCGGCTGCACTGGCGACAATGACATGGCGCAGGCAGGCGGGAACCTCTTTCATTTTCGCCAGTGCCGAATCGACCAGGTTGTCCAGGCTCAGCAGCACGCTGATACCCGCGTCCCCGACCTGGTGCGCGATCTCATTGGGTGCCATAAGGGGCGATACGCCGGAGCCGGCGCAGCCGAGCTTGGCACAGGCCACCAGGGCAATGGGGTACTGGGGGATATTCGGCAGGTGGATGCCCACCACGTCACCGCGCTTGACTCCCAGTGAAAGCAGCCCGTTGGCCAGGCGGTTGGCCAGCTCATTGAGTTCACGGTAGCTGATCGCGCGGTCAAAGTATTGCAGGGCAATGGCGTCCGGTCGCTCTGCGGCGTGTTCCTCCACAAAGTACCCGAGCGGGCGGTCATCGAGTGGGGGTACGGTGACTCCCAGCTCGTCGTAGATGGCCTGCCAGGGCGGCACATTGAGCGATTTCATCAGATATTCTCCTTATTCAATGTAGAAACCATCGCCACAAGCCATTGAGCTTATCCGGGTTGCTGGCATTATAGGTCATTTGGCCGGCATCGCGGATGATCAAACGCCTGAATCGGTTTGACCAATATGATCAGGCGCCCCGAAGCTGATTGACAGGCCGATGGACCGACGGTATTGCCTGTTCAACCCGCCTGGCCCGACCGTCCACCCTTCAGTCTCGGGAACACCATGTCACAGAGAAAGTCCTCAACCCATTACATCGCCACGCTGATCCGGCACGCCCGGCGGATCGGGTTGGATGTCGAGCGAATCATTGCCGAAACAGGTATTCCACCCGAGCTGGCTGAAGTCGAGGACCAGTGGATCGAAAATGACCTGGTCACCAGTCTGGTCAAGAAGCTATGGTTGGAAACCAACAACGAAACCTTCGGTCTAGACCCCACACCGTTGCGGATTGGCACCTGGGCTATCGCCTGCGAATTCATGCTTGCCGCCGAGACACTCGGTGACCTCTACCGCAAAGGTGAACGTATATTATCGTATCTGGCGCCACAGTCGGCGAGTTTGAGGCTGGTCTATGAAGGCGACACGGTATCGGTGCTACCCATGGCCTATATCGGGGAATCCGACCCGGACCACTTTCTGATCGAGTTTATGACTGTTCTCTGGCACCGCTTTCCCTGCTGGGCGATAGACGAGAATATCCCCCTGCAGCGGGCTTTTTTCTCCTTTGACCAGCCGGCACATGGCTTGTTCTACGAGGAAATATTTCACTGCAACGTGTCCTTCAAGCAAGCGGTCACCGGCTTCAGCTTTAACAGGAAATACCTGCAAAAGCCGATCGTTCGCTCGATGACTGAGCTCAATGGCTGGCTGAGGGGTTCCCCGGCTGATATTTTGTACATGTCGGGCCGGGAAACCAGTATTGGGGTGCAGATCAAGGCCGAGTTGCGGCGCAGCCTCAAGGACCGCATGCGCTTCCCGGCCTTCGAGAGAATTTGCGGCGACCTTGCCATGAGCGTCCAGGTCGTGCGTCGACGGCTCGCGGACGAGGGCACGTCCTACCAGCAAATCAAGGATGCTGTCAGGCGCGACAGGGCACTTGAACTGTTGTCCAATCCGGAGATTGCGATAGCGGACATCGCCGAGCGCACCGGCTTCACCGAAGCGGCGGCCTTCAGTCGGGCATTCAAGAAGTGGACTGACCTCAGCCCGGCACAGTTCCGGGCTGAACAGCAGCGCCGTAAATAGCCGGCTGCGCGGGCTTTCCCCGGCCTGTTACCCGGTCTCAGCACCAGGCCGCATACTATTTTCCAAGTACGCTGCGGCTGATCAGTTCTTTCATGATTTCGCTGGTGCCGCCGTAGATGCGTTGCACCCTGGAATCCACATAGGCCCGGGAGATGCCATACTCCCGCATGTAACCGTAGCCGCCGTATAACTGCAGGCAGGTGTCCGCCACGCGCCCCTGCATCTCGGTGCAGGCTACCTTCGCCATGCTCACGGTAGCCACATCCAGTTCGCCTGCCATGAACAGCGCCCTGCATTCATCCACGAAGGCGCGGTGAACGCGGATATCCGTCGCCGCTTCCGCCAGCTTGAACCGCGTATTCTGCAGTGCTGCCAGCGGTGCCCCGAAGGCCTTGCGCTCCCTGACATAGGCGACGGCCTCAGCCAGCATCCCCTCGGCACCGGCCACCGCGCCAATCGCCAGCGCGAGGCGCTCACGTTGCAATTCACCCATAAGCACCGCGAACCCCCCGTCCAGTTCGCCCAGTATCGCCGTTGCGGGCACGCGCACATCCTCGAAAAACAGCTCCGAGGTGTCGCTGGCATGGAGGCCGATTTTTTCCAGGTTGCGGCCGCGCTGGAATCCCGGGGTCCCGGCCTCCACCAGGAACAGGGTCGTGCCCCTGGAGCCGGGCACCGCTGTATTGGTGCGGGCCGCCACGATGACGAGGTCACAGTGCTGGCCGTTGGTGATGAAGGTCTTGGAGCCGTTGATGAGGAAATCATCACCGTCGCGCCTGGCCGAGGTGCGAATGCCCTGCAGGTCGCTGCCTGCGCCCGGTTCCGTCATGGCCACCGCGCCCACACATTCGCCACTCACCATCCGCGGCAGGAAGCGCCGCTTCTGCTCTTCGCTACCCCTGTTCAGCAGGTAGTGGGCCACGATGTCCGAATGGACCGCCATCGGACCGCCGACGGAGGGGAAATTGGCCCGGGCGAAGGTCTCCTGGATCACCATGGAAAACAGGAAGTTCGCGCCATGGCCGCCGTAAGCCTCGGGGATGTCAACGGCCAGCAGGCCCTGCTGCCCCAGTCTGTTCCAGAGTTCGCGCGGGAAAATCTCCGCCTTTTCCCACTGCTGGTAATGGGGCAGCACCTCTGCGTCGATGAATCGCTGCACATTGTCCCGAAACAGGGCCAGTTCTTCATTCATGGGGTTCCTCCTGAGCATTGCAGTTGTGAGCCGGAGCTCGGGCATAGGTTACGCGCAAATTGCGGCAGCATTACAGTGCGACCAGGGCCTCGCCAACCAGGGTTTGTTCCCCGCTGGCCTTGGCCGCCCGGATTTCGCACTGCGCCAGGGTCTCACCGCCCTGCTCGAGCAATGCCGTTACCCGGCCCGAACAGGTGATGATGTCGTGCAGCTGCGTGATCGCCGCGAAGCGGCTGCTGAAGCTGCGCAAACTGGCCTGTGGTTGCCAGTTCGTCAGCATGCGTCCGAGGTAGGCCATTGACAACATGCCGTGGGCGAACACGTCCGGCATGCCAACCTGTTTGGCAAAATCGGAATCGATGTGAATGGGATTGTGGTCACCGGAAGCGCCCGCGTACAGCGCCAGGGTAAAGCGGCTGATCGGCGGCAGCTCCAGCGCGGGGATTTCTGAGCCGACTTGAATTTCACTCATTTTTGTTTCCTTCCTCTGAGTCTAGCTGTTGCGCACCACCAGGGTGCCGGTAGCCTTCGTGGTGAGTTGGCCATCCTGGTTGGTGTATCGGCTTTCCATGACCACGAACTCCAGGGCGCCGCCCTTCTTGTCGAAGATATCGCTTATGCGGCCTTCCACCCGAATCGTGTCGCCGGCGCAGATCGGCGCAAAATACTCAAATGCCTGGCTGCCGTGGAGGATCTTCGCAATGTCGATGCCGAGCAGGTCGAGCACCGGCAGGAAATTCGGAGACTCCTGGTCGAGCACAGCGGTAAACGTGGGTGGCGCAAGCAGGGATCTGTACCCCGCCTTGATCGCGGCGGCCTCATCGGTGTAGACCGGATTGGTTTCGCCTAGCGCCTTGGCGAAAAATTTCAGCCGCCCCTTCTCCACCGCGGTGGTGAAAGAGGGGAACACATGGCCTATTTTGCTTTTGTCGAGCATTACACACTCCTGTATAGGGTGACGACCGCAGCGCCGCCGAGGCCCAGGTTGTGCTGCAGGGCGATCCTCGCCCCGGGCACCTGGCGTTGGCCCGCATTGCCACGCAACTGATTGACCAGTTCGTAGCACTGGGCCAGGCCGGTGGCGCCGATGGGATGTCCCTTGGACATCAGCCCGCCAGAGGGGTTGACCACGAACTTACCGCCATAGGTGTTATCGCCGGCAGCGACGAAGGCCGTCGCCTCGCCCTCGGCGCACAGGCCGAGCCCTTCGTAGGTGATCACCTCGTTGGTCGTGAAACAGTCGTGCAGTTCGATGACGTCGACATCCGCAATACCGATGCCGGCGGTTTCATACACCCGCTGTGCGGCGCGCCGTGTCATGTCGGCGCCCACCAGGTTGATGGGGTCACTCCAGGTGGCGGGGGTGTCCGTGGCCATCGCCTGGGCGACAATCTCCACACCGTCGCGGATATTGTGCTTCTTCGCGAAGGCCTCGCTGCAGATCACGGCTGCGCCGGCGCCGCAGGTGGGCGGGCAGCACATCAGGCGGGTCAGGTAACCCATGTACAGTACCGGTGCCGAGCGCACCTGCTCCACCGTCAACTCGCTGGTAAACAGGGCGAAGGGGTTGGCCGCCGCGTGGTTGCGGGTCTTGACCGCCACTTGCGCGAACAGGTCGGCGTCCGCGCCGTATTTTTCCATATAGTGATGACCTGCGGCGCCGAAGCAGCGCAGGGCCAGCGGGGCGTCGGGATAGCCCTGTTCATTCAGCACGGTGACAAAATGCTCAAACGGCGATTCCCGGTCTGGCCAGGCTGAACCCAGCGCGCCCGGCTGCATTTCCTCAAAACCGAATGCCAGCGCGCAGTCGATGGCACCGCTGGCGACCGCCTGGCGGGCCAGGAAAATGGCGGTGGAGCCCGAGGAACAATTATTGTTGACGTTGATGACCGGGATGCCCGTCATGAACGCATCGTAGAGCGCGTGCTGGGCGCAGGTGGAGTCGCCGTAGATGTAGCTGCCGTAAGCCTGCTCGATCAGCCCGGGCTCAATGCCCGCCTCGGCTACGGCAGCCCTGATCGCTGCGGAGGCCATTTCCCGATAGGGCTTTTGTTGGCCGGGTTTGGCGAATTTCACCATATTCACGCCGGCTACCAGTACTTTTTTCATGCCTGTTCTCCCGAACTACAGTGTGATGCCCAGGTTGCCGAATACCGGCCCGAAGGTGTCCTGGATCGCGGTGGGATGCTGGGCAGCGGTAAAATCCCCGATCCGATCCCAGGCCGTGTCGATGGCTTCCGCGGTCAGCTCGGCTTTGGGGTCAAAGCAGACGCCCTGGCTGCGCTCCCAGCGCAGCTTGGCAACCCAACCCGCGCCGACTTCGAACAGTGAGCCGGTTTCGGTGCTGGACTCGGCGCAGAGCCGGACCACGAGCGGTGTCACGAACTCGGGCTTGAGCGCTTCCAGCACGTCCTTCGGCAGCACCGTTTCGGTGAGCCGGGAGCCGGCGACCGGTGCGACCGCATTGACCCTGATGCCCTTTCTTGCGCCCTCGATGGCCAGGGTATTGGTAAACCCGATCAACCCGCGCTTGACGAAAGCGTAGTTAGCCTGGCCGAAATTGCCATAGATGCCGGCGGCGGAGGCGGTGTTGACGATACGGCCGTAACCCTGCTCCAGCATTATGGGCCAGGCGGCCCGGGTCACCCGGTAAGCGCCCAGTGCATGGACCCGGTAGATCAGGTCCCAGTCCTCGTCGGTCATCTTGGCGAAGCTCGCATCCCGCAGGATACCGGCGTTGTTCACCACCACGTCCACCCGGTCGTAGTGGTCCATGGCCGCACGGATGATGGCGTCGCCATGCTCGACAGAATCGTAATTGGCGACTGCCTCGCCGCCCGCCGCCAGGATTTCGGCGACCACCCGGTCCGCCGCCTCGCTGCCTTTGCCCTCCCCGCGGCCGCCGCCACCCAGGTCGTTGACCACCACTTTTGCGCCGCGGCGGGCGAATTCCAGGGCGTGGGATCTGCCGAGCCCAGCACCGGCACCGGTAATTACGACCACCCTGTCGTCGAATCTCATGGTCTCTGACATCACGAATATCCTGTCTATGGGCTGTTGATGGGGCGCACTATGTGGATTTCGGCTCGATGAGCACAGGACATTTTTTCCCTTTGCAGTTGACCATTTTTGTTACGGCTTCCGCTGTGCCCCCGCCATGGCGCCCCCTGCCTTCCTCCATTAAACTGGGTCGCTGAATGCCCGGGTACTGTGCCGGGCCATAATGAAGGGTGGCGACATGCAGGGCGGGATGATGGCGCAGGCAGTGGAACTCATGGTGTATGGCATGGGCACGGTGTTTGTATTCCTGGGCCTGCTGGTACTTGCCATCAGCCTGATGTCGGGCCTGATCAAACGCTATTTCCCCCAGCCTGAGCCAGCGCCGGTCGCGGCGCGGCTGCACAGCCCGGGCGAGACCGTGGGCGCCGAACTGGATCCCGGCGTGGTGGCGGTGATCACCGCTGCGATTCACCGGCACCGCAAAACCCCATAAGCCGGGCGCGATACGCCCGGACCAGGCAGAACCAGGAGGCTTAACGGCAATGGAGCAGAACAACCGCCCGCTGGGCATCACCGAAGTGGTGTTGCGCGATGCCCACCAGTCCCTGCTGGCGACCCGCATGCGCCTCGACGACATGCTGCCCATCGCGGCCAAACTCGACGCAGTGGGCTTCTGGTCCCTGGAGACCTGGGGCGGCGCCACCTTCGACGCCTGTATCCGCTACCTCGGGGAGGATCCCTGGGAGCGCATGCGGGAGCTGAAAAAGGCCATGCCCAACACGCCCCAGCAGATGTTGTTCCGGGGCCAGAATATCCTCGGCTACCGCCACTACGCGGACGATGTGGTGCTGAAATTTGTCGAGCGCGCGGCCTGCAATGGCGTCGACGTATTCCGTGTGTTCGACGCCATGAACGATATGCGCAACATGGAGGTGGCGCTGGGCGCAGTGAAGCAGGTGGGCAAGCACGCCCAGGGCACGATCTCCTACACCCTGAGCCCCGTGCACACCCTGGAGACCTGGGTGGAGATGGGCAGGCGTATCGAGGATACCGGGGCCGATTCCATCGCCATCAAGGATATGGCCGGGCTGCTGCACCCCTATGTGGGCTATGAACTGGTTACCCGACTCAAGGCGGCCTGCGCCATCCCTATCCACATGCATTGCCATGCCACCACCGGCCTGTCCACCAGCACCATCCTCAAGTGCGTGGAGGCGGGCATCGACAACGTCGACACCTCTATCTCCTCCATGTCCATGACCTACGGCCATTCACCCACGGAAGCGGTGGTGGCCATGCTGGCGGGCACCGGGCGCCAGACCGGCCTGGACATCGTCAAGCTGGCGGAGATTGCCGCCTACTTTCGCGAGGTGCGAAAAAAATATGCCGCCTTCGAGGGCTCCCTGCGGGGCGTGGACGCCCGCATCCTGGTGGCCCAGGTACCGGGCGGCATGCTCACCAATATGGAGAGCCAGCTGAAGGAGCAGGGCGCCGCGGTCAGGATGGACGAGGTGCTGGCGGAGATTCCCCGGGTGCGCGAGGACCTGGGGTACATCCCGCTGGTGACGCCCACCTCCCAGATCGTCGGGACCCAGGCGGTGATCAATGTACTGACCGGCGAGCGCTACAAATCCATCACCCGGGAAACCGCGGGGGTGCTCAAGGGCGAATACGGCGCCACCCCGGCGCCGGTCAATGCCGCGCTGCAACTGCGGGTGCTGGAGGGCAAGCCGCCCATCAGCTGCCGCCCCGCCGACCTGTTGGAGCCGGAGCTGGACAAGCTCACCGCGGAGTTGCGCGCGCTGGCCCTGGAGAAGTCGATTGCCCTGAGCGCGGGCGAGGGTGAGATCGACGATGTGTTGACCTACGCCCTGTTTCCCCAGATCGGCCTCAAGTTCCTGGAACACCGCGGCGATGCCTCGGCCTTCGAGCCGGCGCCCGCTGCGGCTGCCGCACCGGCACCACCCGCTACGCCCGCCACCCCGGCGCCCGCAGCGGCTGGGCAGGCCGCGGTCTACACCGTGAAGGTGAATGGCCAGAGCTACCTGGTGGAAGTGGCCGAGGGCGGCGATGTATCTGCCATCAGCCCGCTGGCGAGCGCGCCGGTGGTCCCCACTGCCCCCGCGCAGGCGGCCCACCCCCTGGCCGCGCCGCTGGCCGGAAATATTTTCCACGTCAATGTCAGCGTCGGTGACCAGGTGAAGGCCGGCGATGTGATCGTGGTGCTGGAAGCCATGAAGATGGAGACCGAGGTGCGGGCCCAGCGCGCGGGCCGCGTGGCTGCAGTGATGGTAAAACCAGGCGACAAGGTCGCGGTCGGCGATCCGCTGATCAGCGTGGCCTGACCCGCATGCAGAACCTTCTTCTGCTGTGGGAGTCCTCGGGGCTGGCCCAGGTCCAGCCCGGGCAGGCCTTCATGATCGCCGTCGGCCTGTTGCTCCTGTACCTTGCCATCCGCAAGGGATTCGAGCCGCTGTTGCTGCTCCCCATCGGCTTCGGTGGCATCCTGGCCAATATCCCCGGGGCGGGCATGGCGTATTCCGCACTCGAGAACGCGCTGCATGCCGGTGACCCGGTACTGCTCGGGCAGTTCGCCCGGCTGCTCGGCGTGAGCCTGGCAGCCGGCGGCAAGGAGCTACTGCTCGCTGCGCAGGATGCCGGCCCGGCGCTGCAACCGGCGCTGCAGCAGCTGGCGGAGCAGGCCGGCCACAGCAACGGCATACTCTATAACTTTTACCTGGTTGCCATTGCCAGCGGTGTCGCGCCGCTGGTGATTTTCATGGGCGTCGGCGCCATGACCGATTTCGGCCCCCTGCTGGCTAACCCGAAAACCCTGTTTATGGGGGCCGCGGCCCAGTTCGGCATATTCGCCACGGTGCTGGGCGCGGTCGGGCTCACCCAACTGGGCCTGACGGATTTCAGCATCAGCGATGCGGCGGCGATCGGCATCATCGGCGGCGCTGACGGCCCCACGGCGATCTACGTCACCAGCATCCTGGCGCCGGACCTGCTGGGTGCCATCGCCGTGGCGGCCTATTCCTATATGGCGCTGGTGCCGCTGATCCAGCCGCCCATCATGCGCGCGCTGACCACCGAGGCCGAGCGCAGGATCGTGATGGTGCAACTGCGGCAGGTGTCCCGCCGCGAGAAAATCGTGTTCCCGCTGGTGCTGCTGATCCTGGTGGCCCTGCTGCTGCCTGCCGCCGCGCCGCTGCTGGGCATGTTCTGCCTCGGCAACCTGATGCGGGAGTGCGGGGTGGTGGAGCGCCTGAGTTTTACCGTCCAGAACGCGCTGATCAATATCACCACTATCTTCCTCGGCCTGGCGGTGGGTTCCAAGCTGGTGGCGGACAAATTCCTCGATATCAATACCCTCGGGATCCTGGGCCTGGGTGTTATCGCCTTCGCCATCGGCACCGCCTCGGGGGTGCTCATCGCCAGGCTCATGAACGCGCTCGGCGGCAGCCCGATCAACCCGCTGATCGGCTCCGCGGGAGTCTCCGCCGTACCCATGGCGGCGCGGGTGAGCAACAAGCTGGGCCTGGAGGCGGACCCGCACAACTTCCTGCTGATGCACGCCATGGGCCCCAACGTGGCCGGTGTCATCGGCTCGGCGGTGGCAGCGGGGGTGATGATCAGCCTGATACCGCACTGATTGCTCGTGGCGCAGCGGCTTCGCAGTGTCGTCTGAGTTCACCCAAGCAGGAGGATAGAAAGTTGCCCCGACACTCGCTCACCATCACCCCCCGGTTCTACGAGACCGACGCCCTCGGCCATATCAACAACGCCTCCATCGCTGCCTGGTTCGAGGTGGCGCGGATCACGTTCCTTGAATCCCTGCTGGCATCTACGCCGGGGATAGCCCCGAACTGGGTGCTCGCCTCCCTGAAAATAGATTTTATCGCGGAGACATTTTACGGCACCGATGTGATCGCCACGGTCACGGACGCGACCGCAGGCAACAGCTCCCTCACTGTGTGCTGCGAGATGTTACAGGGCGGCAAGCTGACCGTGCGCGGCACGGCGGTGCTGGTACATCTGGATGCGGTGACCAAACAGCCGTCACGCATTCCCGAGAGCTTGCGCGAACGGCTCGCTGCAGTAAATCAATACTAAGTCCGCGAGGTTGTCAGCCGCGGTGGCGGTTCAGTGCGGGTGCGTTACTTACCCAGGGCCCGCTGGTAGGCGGCCACTGCGTTGGCAAGACCCATGCGAATCGCATCCACGGTCAGGGCATGGCCGATGGATACCTCCAGCAGGCCCGGCACTGTGGCGAAATGGGGCAGGTTGTCCAGGTCGAGGTCGTGGCCGGCATTCAGGCCCAGCCCTGCCTCCGCCGCCGTTTCCGCGGCGACCACAAACCGGCGGAAAACGGCCTCCAGGTCTGCCTGGTCCCGGTACGCCCGGGCGTAGCTCTCGGTGTAGAGCTCGATGCGATCGGCCCCCAGCTGCGCCGCCAGGCGGATCTGCTCCGGGTCGGGGTCCATGAACAGGCTGGTGCGGATGCCCAGGGCCTTCAGTTCCGCCACCAGCGGCGCCACCTGTTCGCCGTCGCGTTTCAGGTCGAAGCCGTGGTCGGAGGTGAGCTGCTGGTCGCCGTCCGGTACCAGGGTGCACTGGGCGGGCCGGATGTCCTTTACCAGTTGCATAAACCCCGGGTAGTCGCCGACGCCGGCGCGATCGCTGCGGCGGGGGCCGGCCATGGGGTTGCCCTCGATATTGAATTCCACCGTCAGCATGGCGGCCAGCTCGAGGCAGTCGCTGGCGCGGATATGGCGCTGGTCGGGGCGCGGGTGCACGGTGATGCCGTCCGCTCCCGCCGCGATGCACATGCGGGCGTGTGCGGTCACGCTGGGGTTGGTGGTATCCCGGGAGTTCCTGATCAGCGCAATTTTGTTGAGATTGACGCTGAGCGCAATCATGGGGCCCCGGCGCGCGCGATCTCTTTGATCAGGATCGGTTGCAGCGGCACATCGCCGAAGCTCCCGACTTTGCCGGTGGGTGCGGTGGTGATGAAGTCCACGATATCCATGCCGAGGATCACCTCGCCGAACACCGTGTAACCGTCGCGCCCCGGCGCCCAGTCCAGCTGCAGGTTGTTGCGCTGGTTGATGAAGAATTGCGCGGTGGCGGAATCCGGGTCGTTGGTGCGGGCCATCGCGATGGTGCCGCGGGTGTTGTGCAGGCGGTTCTTCGACTCGTTGGCCACCGGCTCATTGGTGGCTTTCTCAGTCATGTCGGGGAGGAAACCGCCGCCCTGTATCATGAAATCCGGGATGACCCGGTGAAACACCGTGCCGTTATAGAAGCCCGCATCGACATAGGCGAGAAAGTTGTCCACGGTGAGGGGGGCCTTGTCGCGGAACAGGCGCAGGGTGATGTCGCCCTCGCTGGTCCTGATCACCACCTGGGGGTTGGGTTGGGCGGAGTCCTGCGCCAGGGCGAGGGGAGCCAGCAGCAGGGCGCAGCAAATGAGCAGGTTCTTCAACACGATGTCGTACTCCTGGTAATGGCCGGGGCCAATTGACGAACGGGCATCATGCCCAGCTCGAGCTCCGGCGGGGCTTGGGCCACAGGCGCGGCACGACCAGGGTGATGATCACGCCCAGCAAAACCGCGAGGGCGCCGTTGATAAATTCCTCGCTCTCCACCTTGTCGCGCATGCGCTGGCCCTCGGCCTCCAGCATATCCACCTGCGAGCGCAGTTGCTCCGCGTCCACCACCAGGCGGCGATTGTCCTCGTCCAGCTGCTGGGCCTTGCCCGAGAGCTGCTTGAGCTGGGCCAGTTCCGCCGCCACCGTTTCCAATTGCGCCGCATCGGCCTCGACCTGTACCAGCAACTGGTCCCGCTCCGTCCGCAGGGACTTGAGCTCTGCCTCTATCGCCCCGGTGAGGCCACCGGCCTGCTGCGCCTGCTTCAGCATGGCATCCAGGCGCACCCGGGCGGGCTCCTCGTTCATCAGGTACTGGGTGCCGATCCAGCCGCTGGCGCCGGTATCCAGGGTGACCTCCGCCCACGCGCCGTCCTCGGACAGGCGGGTGACCGTCAGCCGCGTACCCGAGGGCAGGCCGCGCTGGACCACGCTGTTTTCATTGCCCGCGCCGCTGCGCAGGGAAACAAATTGTTTGTCGCTGATGTAGCGGACGTCCTGGGCCTGGGCCGAGCCCGCGAACAGCGCGGCGATGAGGAAAAGAGGCAGTGCAAGTCGCAAAATGGATTCCTTCATGTGGTTCCCCTCGATAACGGGCGGCGTGCGCCCGCAGGAAAGGGCGCTAGTGTAACCGGGTTTGCGGCGGAGTTTAAGCTCAGGGCAGCACCAGCTTGTAGGGTTTGACGACGACGCGGTGGAACACGCCGGCAGCGACGTAGGGGTCCGAGTCCGCCCAGGCGGTGGCGCCCTCCAGGCTGTCGAATTCGGCGATGATGAGACTGCCGGTAAAGCCGGCTGCGCCGGGATCGACGGTGTCCAGCGCCGGGTGCGGTCCCGCCGCCAGCAGGCGGCCCTGGTCTGCCAGTTCCTGCAGTCGCGCCAGGTGGGCCGGCCGGGCGCTCTGGCGCATGGGCAGGCTGTTTTCGACATCCTCACAGAGTATCGCGTAGTACATGCTGGATCCTGGCTGATGGAGACGTGGGCATTCGACCTGCCACGCGGCCGGCGCTGCGTGACTGTAGCCAAGGCCGCGCGGCTGATCAAGCGTCGTGAGCGCTGTGACGCACGCGCCATGCCCTCGGGCTCATGCCGGCCCAGCCGTGAAATGCCCTGCAAAACACTGCCGAGTCGGCATAGCACAGGGCCGCGGCGATCAGGGACATCGGCTGGCGCGTGTTCAGCAGCAGGTGGCGGGCGAGTTCGAACCGGGTTTGTGCGAGCAGCCGCTGCATGCTCGTTCCCTCGGCGTGCAGCTTCTGGCGCAGGCTGCGTTCACTGATCCCGAACAGGCGCGCCACGGCGGCCGAGGAGGAGGTCCCCTGTGGCAGCAACTGGTGCAGCACGCATTGCACCTCCTCGGCCACGCTCATGGGCCAGCGCGCCTCGGCGTCCCTGAGCGCCCGATTGAGTTGCTCATACCGTCCCGGGTCGGCGCCGGTGATGGGATGCTCCAGCCAGGAGGCTGCAAAGGACAGGCCCGACAACCCGGCGTCGAAATGCACGCCCGGGCCGAACACCCGGCGGTAGCTGCTGATGTTGCGCGGTCGACTGTGGCAAAACGCCACGTAGTGCGGCTGCCAGGCGGGCCCGCATAACTCCCGCAGCATCCGCTGCGCGACGGCGATCGCGGCGTCATGCAGCTGCGCGGTGCCGGACACGGCGGCCTGCTGCAGGGAGTAGCCCAGGAATACCTGGTCCGACTCCATCCGCAGCATGACCGGAATCGCCGCCCGGTCGTAGAAGTGAAGGTGCAGCAGCAGGTTGCGCAGGGCTTCGCCCACCGTTGCGGCGTTGCGCATCAGCTCCCCCAGCGCGCCCAGATCCCGCAGAGTGAAGCGCGCGCCCGCCAGCAGGCCGATATCGTCACGCCCGCTGCGGGTCGCGCAGGCGGACAGAAGCCGGACCG
>Ga0105097_10000878_pt1 | contig 14124 bp, 12 predicted proteins | sample PPLLak12cMay2015_FD_87035 | JGI IMG/M metagenome (GOLD analysis project Ga0105097, IMG submission 87035) | Freshwater sediment microbial communities from Prairie Pothole Lake near Jamestown, North Dakota, USA - PPLs Lake P7 Core (1) Depth... | ecosystem: Environmental > Aquatic > Freshwater >... | reverse complement strand
TTGATAAAATTTATCTTGAAATTAAGAAGGGAAGTGACGACATTCTCATCCAATAATGTTTAACTGACCGGGCAATTTTAATAAATTGCATTTTTATTCCAATACTTGGAGATGTCATGTATCAGCATATAAGAATACCCAGTGATGGAGAGAGAATTCAGGTTAATGATGATAATTCGTTAAATGTACCTGATAATCCAATAATTCCTTTTATTGAAGGTGATGGTATTGGTATTGATATTACTCCGGTCATGCAGAGAGTCGTCGATGCAGCGGTTAAGAAAGCTTATGGGGGGCAACGCAAGATTTCGTGGATGGAAATCTATGCGGGTGAGAAATCAACACAAATTTATGGACCTGATGTGTGGCTTCCGGAAGAAACTTTACAGGCCGCTAAGGATTTTGCGGTTTCAATTAAAGGCCCGCTGACAACACCGGTTGGCGGCGGTATACGTTCGATTAATGTAGCGCTTCGCCAACAGCTGGATTTATATATTTGTTTGCGGCCAGTACGTTATTTTACTGGTGTACCTAGTCCAGTGAAGAATCCGGAGAAGACAGATATGGTTATTTTCAGAGAAAATTCTGAAGATATCTATGCGGGTATAGAATGGGAAGCAGAATCAGAGTCTGCCAAGAAAGTAATTGATTTTCTGATTAAAGATATGGGGGTGACCAGTATCCGTTTTCCTCAGACTGCTGGTATTGGCATCAAACCGGTTTCGAAAGAGGGGACAGAACGTCTTGTTCGGAAGGCAATTCAGTACGCTATTGATAATAAGCGCCAATCGGTTACTTTGGTGCATAAAGGAAATATCATGAAGTTTACTGAAGGTGCGTTCAAGAAATGGGGCTATGCCTTGGCTGCCAGGGAATTTGGAGCGGAATTTCTGGATGGGGGGCCGTGGATGAAATTGCCGTTAGAAAAAGGCGGGATTATTATCAAGGATGTGATTGCGGATGCTTTCTTGCAGCAAATCTTGTTACGTCCAGAAGAATATGACGTTGTAGCCACTCTGAACTTAAATGGTGATTATATTTCTGATGCATTGGCTGCACAGGTAGGTGGGATTGGGATTGCACCGGGAGCTAATCTTAGCGATTCTATTGCTATCTTTGAAGCAACACACGGTACAGCACCCAAATATGCGGGGAAAGACCAGGTAAATCCTGGCTCCATTATATTGTCAGCGGAGATGATGTTACGGCATTTAGGTTGGGTGGAAGCGGCCGATTTGATTATCAAAGCGATGGGAAAAACTATTCAGAACAAGATAGTTACCTATGATCTTGCGCGACAAATGACTGATGCCAAGCAGGTTTCTTCTTCGGCTTTTGGTAGTGCAATGATCGAGAGTATGTGTGTTTGAGCTGATATAGCTGATGGGAGTGAAGGCGCTGTTTGCTCCTGACGGGGAGAATAAAAACAGGAACGATAAAGAAAAAACCCCTTGCCATACTAACAAAGGGGTAATTTATTCGGATTATATTCTTATTACTTTATTTGCTGTTATATTGCTATTGTCTACAATAAAGAGGTCTAAGCCAGTATTTTTACGAAAGTTAAGCGGATTGGATATTAGAGGCTTGTTTTCCCTTTGGTCCTTGAGTGACATCAAAACTCACTTTTTGGCCTTCTTTAAGAGTTTTAAATCCAGACATATTGATTGCTGAGAAGTGCGCAAACAAATCTTCGCTGCCATCGTCAGGAGTAATAAAACCAAAACCTTTGGAATCGTTGAACCATTTTACTGTACCTGTTGCCATTTCTACTTCCTATATAAAAACTGGGCCGGAAACCCTAACACTATTTGAATTTCAAGACCATTGACGGATAAAACCGGTACCGCAGAGAACTTGAAGCCAAACGCCATTTGCAGTTTTACGCAAATCCAGGGTTAAAGTCAAGCCGTTACAACATATTTGTGTTCAAGAACTGGGTAATTGTCTCAAGATACTTGAAAATTTTGTCGTAATCGTCAAATATGTCGATAATGAAGTATTTTGTACGATATTTTTTTATAGAAAGAGATGAGTAGGGAAAACAGTTATGACGGAGAGTAACTCAGAAGCCGTTATGCTTGCACAGGAGAAAATTGAACAAAAACCTCCTTCCATGTATAAAATTTTGTTATTAAATGATGATTTCACACCTATGGAGTTTGTGATTGAGGTGTTGAAAATATTTTTTTCCATGAATCAAGAGCAGGCAACACGAATAATGTTAGAGGTGCATTTGGAGGGGGTTGGTGTGTGTGGTATATACCCAAGTGATATTGCGAGTACAAAGGTCAATCAGGTGGTTGAATTTGCAAGAAAAAATCAGCACCCACTTAGGTGTATAATGGAGGAAAACTGAAATGATTGCGCCAGATTTAGAAGTCAGTTTACATATGGCGTTTGTGGAATCCAGACAAAAGCGTTATGAATTCATTACAGTAGAACACTTACTGCTGGCGATGCTGGATAATGCAAGTGCTGCTGAAGTATTAAATGCTTGCTTGGTGGATATTGAAGGTTTGCGATCAGTATTAGTGGATCATATTACGCGTCATACACCGGTGATTAATGGTAAAGAAGAAGTTGATACGCAACCTACATTGGGTTTTCAGCGTGTTATTCAGCGAGCTATATTGCATGTACAGTCATCCGGAAAGAAAGAAGTTACCGGCGCAAATGTATTGGTATCGATTTTTGGTGAGAAAGATTCACATGCCGTCTATTTCTTACATCAGAGAGGTGTGACACGTTTGGATGTAGTCAATTATATCTCACATAATATTCGAAAAGTGCCGCACGAGAATGACGCTAAAACTGGAAATGAAGGGGATGGTGAGCACGAATCCAATTCTAGCGGAGTCCTCGAGAATTACACGGTAAATCTCAATCACTTGGCATTAATTAACAAAATCGATCCCTTGGTGGGGCGTGAGAAGGAGATTGAGCGCGTTATACAAACGTTATGCCGGCGCCGTAAAAATAATCCTTTGTTAGTTGGTGAAGCCGGTGTAGGGAAAACTGCAATTGCAGAAGGCTTGGCAAAACGCATTGTTGAAGAAGATGTGCCTGATTTACTTTTGAAGCATCAAATCTATTCGCTTGATATGGGAGCTTTATTGGCGGGCACCAAATATCGCGGAGATTTTGAACAACGCTTGAAAACATTGTTAAAACAATTAACTGATAATCCATCAGCTATTTTGTTTATAGATGAGATCCATACGCTAATTGGTGCTGGTGCTGCTTCAGGTGGAGTTCTGGATGCGTCAAATTTGCTAAAACCGGTTTTAAGTACTGGGCAATTACGGTGTATCGGTGCTACAACTTTTAATGAGTACCGTGGGATCTTTGAAAAAGATCATGCGCTATCAAGGCGTTTCCAGCAGATAGAAGTTAATGAGCCCAGTGTAGATGAAACAGTAGCTATTTTACGTGGGCTGAAATCACGCTATGAACAGCACCATAAGGTTAAATATACTGCCAGTGCATTGGTTTCTGCAGCAGAACTATCGGAGCGTTATATTAATGATAGGCATCTGCCAGACAAAGCAATTGATGTGCTGGATGAAGCTGGTGCTGCACAGCGTATATTGCCAAAATCGAAGAAACGGAAAGTTATCGGCAGAAGTGAGATTGAGAATGTGGTAGCCAAGATTGCACGAATTCCTCCACAAAATATTTCCACGAACGATCGCAATAAATTGAAAACATTGGGCCGTGATATGAAAGCCGTTGTTTTTGGCCAGGACAATGCAATTAATGCACTGACTACAGCCATCAAAATGGCAAGAAGTGGACTGGGTAATCCGCGGAAACCTGTGGGTTCTTTTCTTTTCTCAGGGCCAACAGGAGTCGGGAAAACCGAGGTGGCAAGGCAACTAGCCTATGCGCTTGGTATTCACTTGCATCGCTTCGATATGTCTGAATATATGGAGCGTCATGCAGTATCTCGTCTGATTGGCGCGCCGCCAGGGTATGTGGGCTATGATCAAGGTGGATTGTTGACAGAGATCGTGATTAAACATCCCTATTCGGTTTTATTATTGGATGAAATCGAAAAAGCGCATACAGATATTTTCAATATTCTGTTGCAGGTCATGGATTATGGGACGTTGACGGACAATAATGGGCGTAAAGCAGATTTTCGCAATGTTATTATTATCATGACTACAAATGCAGGCGCTGAATCCCTTGCTAAATCTTCGATTGGATTTACAAAATCAAAACTTGCAGGCGATGAATTAGTTGATATCAAGAAATTATTTACTCCTGAGTTTCGTAATCGGCTAGATGCGATCATTTCATTCGCTTCTTTAGATCAGGAGATTATTTTGCGAGTAACCGATAAGTTCCTGATTCAACTTGAAGCACAACTTCACGAAAAGAAAGTAGAAGCAACGTTTACGGAACAATTGCGTACGTATCTTGCAAAAAATGGTTTTGATCCACTCATGGGTGCCCGGCCTATGGAGCGGCTTATCCAAGATACGATTCGTAGCGCATTGGCTGATGAATTATTGTTCGGGCGTCTAGGCAATGGCGGTAAAGTAACTGTTGATATTGATAGTAATGAGAAGGTAAAACTACTCTTTGAAGAAGAAGCTGCAATTATTTGATCGATAGTTTAGACGCATACAGAAAACTATTCTGTTGTTTTATTACTCGGGAGAAGGGAGTTGTATGCGACGAGGTATGGATTTTGCCGGACTGTTTTTTTATCCTTAACACGGACTGCTCCCGTTCAAACTTACCAGTGGTGATTGGCGGTGTCTTGACCAAAAGGCACGCCAATGCTACGTACCGGCGCAGAGCGTTTTGCTGGTAATGTGGGAAAAATGTCAGCCGGTCGCTGCGCATCAGTGTAGATGCGCTCGGTAGACAAGAAGCGCTACCTGGATTTTCCATGCAACCTTTTACTCTTACAAGAGTTAGCCTCCCCACTTTTTTGCAACTACTCCGTTTGGAATGAATCAGACGGTAATAAATATTGGTATTGATAAAGAAAAAACTGACGTTAAAATTCTACCTTTTCACTGATTTGCTAGAAGCTTTCAAAAAAGCTAATACTGAATTATTGATTGTAACCGCCGAGAAATTTTCTTTTGTTAAAAAGGACTATTGAAAGTCTGCAAGAATTTCTCAGTGAGTGAAAAGATTGGTCTAAAATCACTGATGAAGATTATTTGCAATTAGGATAAATTCTTCTCTTTTTTATTCTGCTGCTTGTGATCAGCTATCTGCATTTCGGCAGGTAATGGTAATATACGTATTTTCTCGGTTTAAAAATATTTCAAAGGATTGGTATCACCATGTTTTCGCAGAAACAAACTATAGAAAATGTCGACCCAGAAGTATGGCAAGCGATTAAAGGCGAGATACAGCGCCAGGAAGAATATATTGAATTAATTGCATCGGAAAATTATGCAAGTCCCGCTGTTATGCAAGCTCAGGGTTCTGTTCTAACGAATAAATATGCCGAAGGATATCCGACAAAACGCTATTACGGCGGTTGTATGTATGCTGATCAGGTTGAGCAACTGGCTATTGATCGATTAAAGGCACTCTTTGGTGCTGAGTATGTCAATGTACAACCGCACTCCGGTTCGCAAGCCAATGCAGCTGTCTATCTATCAGTGCTAAAGCCCGGCGACACACTGCTGGGCATGTCGTTGGCGCACGGAGGCCACTTAACGCATGGTTCTAGCGTTAGTATGAGCGGAAAGATTTTTAATTCGATTTCTTACGGCTTGCATCCGGAAACCGAGTTGCTTGATTATGACCAAGTTGAGCAATTAGCCCATGAACATAAGCCAAAAATGATAGTTGCAGGCGCTTCCTCGTATGCAAGAGTCATTGATTGGAAACGTTTCCGAAAAATTGCTGATGCTGTAGGAGCCTACCTGTTCGTAGATATGGCTCATTATGCCGGATTGGTAGCTGCCGGTTTTTATCCTAATCCGGTTGGCATTGCGGATTTTGTTACAAGCACTACGCATAAAACACTGCGCGGCCCGCGTGGCGGTATTATCATGGCCAAACCTGAGCACGAGAAAGCATTGAATTCAGCTATTTTCCCACAAACTCAGGGTGGCCCACTGATGCATGTGATTGCGGCTAAAGCAGTTGCGTTTAAAGAGGCTGCTAGTAAAGAGTTTAAGGATTATCAAGAGCAAGTCATTGAGAACGCTCGTGTAATGGCAAAAGTGCTGATCAGTCGCGGTTTGCGAATCGTGTCGGGTCAAACAGACTGTCATATGTTTCTGGTTGATTTGCGTGCGATGAACCTTACTGGTAAGAAGGCAGAAGAAGCGCTTGAATTGGCACACATTACGGTTAACAAGAACGCCATACCTAATGATCCGCAGAAACCGTTTGTTACCAGTGGTATTCGTGTCGGCTCACCGGCAATGACCACGCGAGGTTTCAAAGAATTGGAAGCGGAGCAATTGGCCAATCTGATAGCGGATGTGCTTGCTGCACCTGAGGATTCGGCAGTTTTGTCACGAGTGGCCACTGAAGCAAAACGATTGTGTGAAAAATTTCCCGTTTATGGTTAGCTTTGTCAAGTTGGATAGATATTGAAAAATGATCTGTTCGGCTTGATTACTGTTGGTTGAGTTGTGGTATGAAATGTCCTTTTTGCTGTGCAGATGACACCAGTGTGATTGACTCTCGCGTGAGTGAGGATGGTCAGAAAATACGGCGGCGGCGGCGGTGTCAGGCTTGTGATAAGCGTTTTACGACATATGAAACAGTTGAATTACGTTTACCTCAAGTTGTGAAACATGATGGTAATCGAGCTGAGTTTGACCGAAACAAACTGTTGACGGGATTTAAGCGTGCACTCCATAAACGCCCTGTTCCCACAAGTTATGTGGATGCAGCAATCGACCGTATTGTACAAAAATTTTTAAGTATGGGAGAGCGCGAAGTTTCATCACGTAGTATTGGTGAGAGTGTGATGCAAGAACTTTATAAGCTCGATGAAGTAGCCTATATCCGATTCGCATCCGTTTATAAAAGCTTTCAGGATGTGGATGATTTTCGTGATGCGATCAAAGAAGTGCAAAAGCCGAGTCAGTAGTTGCAATCGAAGAAAGCAACCTAAAAACAGCCCGATGATTTACTGATCTTCCATTGGCGCTACAGTAGACCGGATTAATTGCAATCATATATCACAATTACAATTCGTTAGATGTTTTCTCCCGCCGATTATGCTTTCATGTCGTATGCCCTGCGGTTAGCTGAGAAAGGGCTTTACGGTACTACACCCAATCCGCGTGTTGGTTGTGTGATTACCCATAATGAGCAGATAGTCGGGAGCGGTTGGCATGAGAAGGCTGGGCAATCACATGCTGAAATTAATGCATTAAATAATGCTGGAGAGGCAGCACATGGCGCAACAGCTTATGTCACGCTGGAACCGTGTGGACATTATGGACGCACGCCGCCGTGTGTTAATGCTTTGATTGCCGCAGGTATTGCCAGGGTCATCATAGCCATGGAAGATCCTAACCCGCTAGTATCAGGTCGTGGTAAAGCCTTATTGGAACAGGCCGGTATTGCAGTACAAACCGGTTTATTAGAAGCAGAAGCGCGTGCGCTGAATGTGGGTTTTGTCACGCGTATGGTTCATAAGAAACCATGGATCAGGTTAAAAACTGCTGCAAGCCTGGATGGTAAGACTGCGCTGAATAATGGTGTTAGTCAATGGATTACCGGAGAATCTGCACGACAGGATGGGCACCGATGGCGCGCACGTTCATGTGCCATCATGACAGGTATCGGTACAGTAAAATCCGATAATCCTCAATTAACGGTACGTCACATCAAGACATGCCGTCAACCAAAAAAGATTGTCGTAGACAGTCATTTTGTAATTCCGTTGGATGCTAAATTACTGCAAGGTGGAGAAGAGGTATTTATCTTCACCGCGAATGATGGCAATCCAGAAAAAAATGCTGCACTGAGTAAGATGGGTGTTCGGGTCATTGTTTTGTCCAATGCCAAAGGCCGAGTAGACCTGGAGAAAATGATGACGGTGCTGGCTGATTTTGGAATGAATGAAGTATTGGTGGAAGCTGGGTGTGGATTGAATGGCGCTTTAGTTGAGGCTGGATTAGTTAATGAGATGATTATTTTTATTGCGCCGCATCTGCTTGGTGACGATGCGCAGGGTATGGTTCAGTTGCCTGAATTAATGAATCTTGAACAAAAGAAGACGCTGAAAATAAATGACTTACGCATGATTGGGCAGGATATCCGAATAATTGCAAGGTTTCTATAAAATAGACTACCTGCTTTACTCACGTAGCGGTTTTTTGGCAAGCTTGCGCTGTAATGTACGGCGATGCATATTTAATATTCTGGCAGTAACTGACACATTGTTATCATTCTCGGTGAGAACGCGCTGAATATATTCCCACTCGAGCCGTCCTACTGATAATGGATGTGCACTGATAGCTATATTCGATTCGCCAGTTGTACGTTCAAAAGCAGCCATAATGTCATCGGCATCGACTGGTTTTGCAAGATAATGGGTGGCGCCGAGTTTGATGGCCTCAACCGCCGTAGCGATACTGGCATAGCCCGTCAACATGACAATGCGGGTACCGGGATCCAAGGTTTTCAGTTTCTCAACTAGCACCAATCCGGATTCGCTGGATAATTTCAGATCAACAATTGCGTATTCAGGTGTTGAAGCTTCGGCCAGCTTTAATGCATCATCAATAGTATATGCGCACGTTACGCTGAAGCCACGCTTTGTCATCGCCTTTGCCAGTACATCACAAAAAACTTTATCGTCGTCGACAATGAATAAACTGGGACACTCATTGTTGTCGGTTAATAAAGGCTCGATCATGATGTTGGTTCTAATAGCGGCAAAACGACCTGTGTGCAGGCGCCACCACTCTCAAGATTAAACAAACGAACACTGCCGCCAAAGCGTTCAATATTCGCATTCGCCAGAAATAAACCGATCCCAAAGCCTTGTCCAGGCGTCTTACTGGAGAAAAAAGCTTCACCAGCACGTTGCATGGCTTCTGCAGATAATCCTTCGCCATCATCAATAATTTCAAGATGCAACATCAGATTTTCCCAATGGCTCTTGATCTCTATGCATTTGGTAGAAGCATCAGCAGCGTTATTAAGTAGATTGAGTATGGATTGGCTCAATAGTTGATTGTCCATAATTCTGGGTGCAGGCTGCGTGCCTGTACATTGGTAAGCAAATTTAACAGAAGGGCGTATCAACTTCCATTTGTCAAGAACCTGATCAAGAAATTCATCGACAGGAAGTTCGCTGCCGTGCTCAGTTCTGTCTTGACCCGCTTTGGCCAGTAATTGGGTCAAAGTTTGCTTGCAGTGGGAAATCTGATCACGCAGGATATGAATATTGTTCTGGAATTCAACATCGTTTTTATATTCTTGCTGTAATTCTCCGGTCACAACAGCCATAGTTGAGAGCGGTGTGCCAAGTTCGTGTGCTGCGCCGGCTGCCAGTGTTCCCAGAGCGATAATTTGTTCATTGCGTAATGCCTGTTCTCGCGCTTTAGCAAGATCCCGATCCCGGTCTCGAATCGAGGAGCTCATTCTGACAACGAACCATGCAATGATTACCGTACTTAATACAAATGCTAACCACATTCCTGATACATGTAACGTAAATTCGATGAGATGATTGCTGTGCTCATGTGGTAAAGGTACATAAATGAATAATAGCAGCGTATAACAAGCAATCGTGATAGTAGCCATGACCCATGTATAACGCCAAGGCAGTGTGGCAGCAGCGATTGTCAAAGGCAATAGATATAGTGAAATAAATGGATTGGTTGAGCCGCCACTGAAATACAATAATGTGCTCAATGCAAGAACATCAATCAGTAATTGCAAAAAGAACTCCGTATGGGATACTGGCCATTTGCGGTGTAACCGTATCCATGTCAATAGATTTAACAGAGTGAGTATTGCGACGACAGAGATCATTTGTGCCCATGGAATTACAATATCGATGGTCCAGTACACAACTGCAAATGTCAGGCACTGAACAACGATGGCAATATTCCGGAGCAAAAATAAACGTTGTAAATTCTTACTGAGAGGTGATTGACTGAGGTCACTAAACATTATTGGAGGATATCGTAAAAAATCTTTTTTTAATTGCGAGCTAACGTAGAACATTAACTTAATTTCGCTTGAAATGCTATGTGACAAATTGTCTCAGGGTGAGTTGAATAGCTGGGTCAGAAATTTGATTCGTAATGCGGGTTTCGAAGAAAGTTGATTTCATACAGCTACATTGGGCTATTTGCTATCGTGCTAAAGGTTGCTTGAATATGCAACTTTGATGAAGGGCCGCTGGTTCTGGAGAAGTGTAATCTCTCTCCGGTTTTATTCCTCGCCACTTGCGGCGAGGTGCTTTATTCGGCATGAGTGTTTATTAGAATCATGGTATCCAATGGTTTTTTCGGTTAGAATCGTCAGCTATTTTATCTTATGCTAATGAATTAGCATTATCTTTTTGAAATTATTTTATGATTCTTATCCTTGTTCCAAATACCCGGCTTGATAGTCCGGAATATAAACAGTTGTTGGCGCATCTTGCCAATTTTTCAGGGATATCGACGCGTGTTCACACTGAAGTGGGTATTGAACAAACGCTGACAGAGATCTATTTAATAGGTAACACTAAGGTGTTATCTATTGAGGATGTTAGCTCGCTTCCTTGTGTCGACCGAGTAGTTCGGGTTTCTGAGGAATATCGCGTTTTAGGACGACACAAGGATGATGACCGCCCGACACATTTTGATTATAACGGCGTTCGTTTTGGGCAGGACACGCTGAATGTGTTCGCAGGATTATGTGCGGTTGACACCATTGAGCACGTTGAAATGATGGTGAAGGCATTGCGTGATCATGGACAGGTTTGTACGCGAATGGGTGCCTATAAGCCACGTACCAGTCCTTATTCATTTCAGGGGCATGGAAAAACCTGCCTCCCTTATGTTTTTGATGTGGCAGGAAAGTATGGCATAAAGGTTATCGCGATGGAGATTACGCACGAATCCCACTTGGAAGAAATAAGTAATGCGCTGTATCAAACGGGTAATGCAACTGGTGTTATGCTGCAGATTGGAACAAGGAATACACAGAATTTTGAGCTGCTGAAAATTGTTGGCCGTCAGCAGAATTTTCCAGTACTGATAAAACGTGGTTTTGGCATTACTCTGGACGAATCTTTGAATGCTGCAGAGTATTTGGCTTCGGAGGGAAATCGCAAAGTGGTTTTCGGGTTGCGCGGTATGAAAACAAATATGGGTGACCCGCATCGTAATTTTGTTGATTTCTCGCATGTGCCTGTGGTCAAAAGGTTAACTCGTATGCCGGTTTGTGTTGATCCTTCACATTCGGTGGGTACTCGCGCAAGCTCGCCGGATGGCATTCTGGATATTATGCATGTGACAGCACAGGGCGTGATAGCAGGCGCTAATATGGTGTTGGTTGACTTTCATCCGGTGCCCAGCAAAGCATTGGTCGATGGTCCACAAGCACTGCTAATGAAAGAGTTGCCGCAATTTCTGGAAGATATTCAGATTGCACGGGAAGCTTATGTAAAACGTGTCGCATTGGTAGAGCGATATCGAGAGATATAAACACTGTTAAATTTCAATCCCTAAGATTTGTGATATTGAATGCGGGATGCGCTTATCACTGAATTCAGTCTAGGCAAGTATCCATTGTTGGAGGATAAAAAATGATCAAAGTACTACTCTCAAATCCCAGAGGTTTTTGTGCCGGTGTGGACCGTGCGATAGAAATTGTTGAACGTGCGCTTACAATGCATGGCGCGCCAATCTATGTGCGTCATGAAGTTGTGCATAACCGCTTTGTGGTTGAGAATCTGGAGAAGAAAGGTGCTGTTTTTGTAGAGAATCTGGATGAAGTGCCGCCAGATAGCATCCTGATTTTCAGTGCGCATGGCGTATCGCATGCTGTGCGGCGAGAGGCTGCGGATCGAAAATTGAAGGTATTTGATGCGACATGCCCGCTGGTTACCAAGGTTCATGTTGAGGTAGCCAAGATGCGTAAGGATGGAAAGGAAATCATTATGATCGGCCATCAAGGTCATCCGGAAGTTGAAGGTACGATGGGGCAGATTGAGGGTGAAGACAAAGGGATGTATCTGGTAGAAACCGAAATGGATGTTGATGCCTTAAAAGTTAGAGACGAGGCCAACCTGGCTTATGTGACACAAACTACTTTATCAGTTGATGATGCTGCACGTATTGTCGATGCGTTGAGAAAGCGATTTCCTTTGATCACCGGCCCCAAGAAAGACGATATTTGCTATGCCACGCAGAATCGTCAAGATGCTGTTAAGAAAATGGTGAACCAATGCGATTTGGTCATTGTAGTGGGCTCTCCCAATAGTTCAAATTCCAACCGGTTATGTGAAGTGGCGAGAAATGCCAATGTAGAAGCTTATATGGTAGATCGCGCCGAACAATTGCAAGAAGATTGGTTCCTTGGAAAGCGTATCATCGGTATTACTGCTGGAGCATCTGCTCCGGAAATACTGGTGCAACAAGTGATATTCCGGCTCAAGCAAATCGGAGCCGAGCAAATCGGTGAAGATGTGATGATAGAAGAACTTAGTGGTGTAGTTGAGTCGGTTGTATTTCCATTGCCTAAAGCTTGATAGCTAGCTCATATCCCACCCTGTTTGATACGGAGTAGTATCAAATGGTTGTGGGGTGCTCGTTATCTCATTAACCAGAATCTCAGCACTGGCTGGAGCCATAGTGACTCCATAGCGAAAGTGACCACTGTTGATAAATAAATTTCTGATCGTCGGGTGTCGAGCAATAGTGGGTATGTTATCCGGTGAAGCCGGGCGTAATCCTGCCCAGTGTTGCTTTAGGGACATTTTGTAAAGTGATGGCAGAATAGTCTGTGCACGCATTAACAGATGATCCCGCGCTGATGTTGTTGTTTGTTTATCAAAACCTACATCTTCGAGTGTGCTGCCAATGAGTAAATGACCATCTCGGCGAGGGATGATATATAAATCATTTTGTACGAGAATAGTATGCACTGGCGGTGCATCAAACTTGAATAACAGCATTTGTCCTCTCATCGGTTTGATAGCTAATTTGAGGGCGTGTGCTCCCAATATTTCTTTGCTCCAGGCACCAGCGCTAACAATAGTGTAATCTGCAATAAACTCACCACAAGACGAGGAAATGGATTTTATTTGCTTGTGTGCAGTTTTAAGGCTATTCACTGCACAACCTTCTATGATTTTCCCGCCTAATTGCGCAACTCGGTTAAGTAATGCGCGTAATAATCTTGGATTACGCACTTGTGCAATATCAGGCAAGAATAAAGCGCAATCAAATGTTTTTCTGGTATGAATCTCAATGTTGTTTCCAATCGATGGAGTACCAAGTATTCTCCGTTGCTCTATTTTAATTTCTCTTTTTGAACACCACTGTTGTGCAGTTTTCGCGTCGTAGGGTGGCAATATCAGCATGCCGGATATTTCATATTCTGGATCAATTCCAGATGCTTTATGTAAAGCTGAAATCCAGGCTGGAAATTTCTGGGCGCTATAACTGGTAAGACGTGTGACATCATCGGAATAATCCCATGGGCAAAGCGGCGATAAAATACCACCGCCTGCCCAGGATGATTCTTGTCCGGCTTTATTGCGCTCGAGTATCGTAACTTTTGCGCCTTGTACTAAAAGGCGTTCCGCCGTTGCAAGCCCTATGATTCCTGCGCCAATGACGATTACATCCTGTTTCATGATGGATTGTGCCTGCTTTTATAACGATAAAGAATTGTTGTGGCTGTGATTGTAACCTAGCGCAGCGCTTCACTCTAAACGGCGCTTTTTAAACCAGTTCCTGAACGATCAATTGCGAGGCCGCTTTTAGGGAGCCTTGGGTCGTCATTTAGCACGGAACATTGCGCTCAGATTTAAAGAATCCTAAAAACACTTAAGTAAATCTAGATTTTGACCGTTATTTATAATAATTCTAGTTTGGAGTTAAAAGAGAAAAGTGATTAGCCGAACCGTCAATATGGGTTTTACATTAATAGAGCTATTAGTTACGTTAA
>Ga0105097_10000876_pt1 | contig 14144 bp, 12 predicted proteins | sample PPLLak12cMay2015_FD_87035 | JGI IMG/M metagenome (GOLD analysis project Ga0105097, IMG submission 87035) | Freshwater sediment microbial communities from Prairie Pothole Lake near Jamestown, North Dakota, USA - PPLs Lake P7 Core (1) Depth... | ecosystem: Environmental > Aquatic > Freshwater >... | reverse complement strand
GCTCTTCACCTGCAAAGGGCTCTTCGCGGCCGCCGCTGAAAAAAAAGGTCACATGGGCGTATTTCTCGGTCTCGGCGATACGCAGCTGGGTCCTGCCCTGCTGTGCGAGATAGTCGCCGAGTACGTTGTCCAGGTTCTGGGCCTTGAAGGCGCAGCTGGTGTGGATGTCGGCGGCGTACTCGGTGGTCATCACGAAATCTGTCAGCCTGGGCACCACTCGCCGGGCAAAGCGATTGAAACCGGGCTCGATAAAGGCGCGGGTCAGTTCACGGGCGCGGTCGGAGCGGAAGTTCATAAACAGAATGCAGTCCCCGTCCGCCACCAGGGCGGGCGCCTGATCTGCCGCCCGGATCACAGTGGGCAGCACGAATTCGTCGTTCTCGCCGCGGGCATAGGCGGCCGGCAGGCCCGTCAGCGCGCTGGCGGCACTGTGGCCGGTGCCTTCCGTGAGCAGCTGGTAGGCCCGCTCGATGCGATCCCAGTTATTGTCCCGGTCCATGGCGTAGTAGCGGCCGGTAATGGACGCCACCCGGCCACAGCCGAGTTCGGCGAACAGTGCCCCGGCCTGCTCCAGCGATGGGGCCGCGCTGCGCGGCGGCGTATCACGGCCGTCGAGAAAGGCGTGCAGGTAGACCTCTTGCGCGCCTCGTTTCACGGCCAGGCGAACCGCGGCGAAGATCTGCTGCTCGTGGCTGTGGACACCGCCGGCGGACAACAGGCCGAAGATATGTACCGCACCGCCGGCGGCGATCGTCCGGTCGATGGCGCTGCAGTAGGCCGGGTTGCGGTCGAAGCTGCCATCGGCGATGGCCTGGTCAATCAGGGTGATGTTCTGGTAGACGATCCGGCCCGACCCCAGGCTCATGTGGCCCACCTCGGAATTGCCCATCTGGCCGGCGGGCAGGCCAACGTCCAGGCCGGAGCCGGAGATCAGGGTGTGGGGCGCCTGTTGCCAGAGCCGGTCCCAGACCGGGGTCCGGCCCAGGGCGATCGCATTGTCGCGGCTGTCTTCCCGGTGGCCCCAGCCGTCCAGGATGATCAAAACGGTGGTTTTCCTCTCGCCTCTGCCCATCTCTTTTCCTGTTCCTGCCGGCCTCGGCCAGTGTCCTTGCAGCGCGGCATTTTAGCCTGTCCGACGGGCAAGCGCATTGCCTATCTGGACGCGCTGCGGGGAGTCATTCCGGGGATATGGGCCGGGTGTCGCGCGCCACGTTGGCGCCTGGGCATTACAGCCCCAGATACTCCATGCTGATGGTGAAAATATCCGCCTGCCGCACAAAGGGCGGTATGCGTCCGAGCGCCTCGCTGTTGCCGAACAGTGGCACCGCGGCGCCGGTGTGCTCTTCCATGTTGAAATTATTGGTCGCGTAGTTGACCGCCATGTTGCCGCCCTCCGGCGTGCGGATACGCGCCAGTTTGCCGGGCGTGAAAATGGGGATGGGGAATTCCGCGAACAGGCTTTCATCGGGAACGAGCTGCGCCGCCTGGGCGTGATCGGCTGTCACCATGACCAGCGTGTTGGGGTGTTTCTGCGCGAATTCCATTGCGCTCGCCAGCGCCTCCTCGAGCTGCTCCAGCTCGCCGATCGATCCACAGGGCTTGCGTTCATGCGCCTGTTTGTCGATGGAGGCGGATTCGATCATCAGGAAGAAACCCTTGTGGTTATCTTGGCTCAGGTGGCTCAGCGCCGCGTCAGTCATCTGGCGCAGGCCAGGTGTCTGGCCATAGGCGGGATTGGGTTCGCAGCGCATGGTCTCGGGCAGGGTCACGCTGCCGAGGTAAGGGTGCAGGCGGTTGAGCAGGCTGGGCCGGGGCGACTCGGCCTCCCGGCCGCCCTCCCCGCGCAGTCGCACCGGCAGATCGTCCGGGGCGAACAGCCCCAGCAGCTTTTTGTTTGCCCTGGCCGAGGCAAGTTGCGAACTGGAGGTAATAAGCTCGAAGCCGTTGCGGCGGGCCAGGTCGGCCACGCTGGTGGTCTCGCCTTCGGCCGCGGGCGCGAAGCGATCGGCGCCGCCGCCGAGCAGCACATCGAGCGGTGACTGCGCCAGCTGCTCGGCGATGGAGCCCTTGCCGCCGGCGCTTTTCAGGTCAGCCGGGCATTCACCCAGCGGGATATCGCCATAGCGGATATCCAGCATGGTGCCGGGATCCTCGCACAGGCGCAGGCTGATATGCGCGGCGAAGGACGCGGGCGTGGCGTCGGTGACGCTGGAGGTGGTCGCTATTCCGCTGCGCAGGCCGGCGGCAGCGGCCAGTTCGACTATGGTGGTGAGGTCGCGGTCGTCGCCGGCGCTGGTGCCGATGCGCCCGATGCTGGTGATGGCGCCAGTCGCCATGGTAGTGGCGGTGTTGGCGGAGTCGGCCACGTACACCGGCTTGCCGTCCACACTGTCCTCGATGGTCTGGATCTGTACCGCGGAGCGCAGCGGCATGTCATCCAGCAACAGCCTGCCGGCGGCGCCCTTCAGGTAGTTGCGGGCGATCGTGATCTGCTGCTCATCCATGCCGTCGCCGATGATCAGGATGACATTGCGCGGTCCGCCGGCGGCAGCGGCTGTGGCTGTGGTGTCAACCGGGCCATCGACTGCGGTGCCCCTGGCCAGCCCCGGGAGGATGAACAGCAACAGGCTGCACACCAGCAGGCGCTGCGATGGACGGTTTTGCTTCAGTATTTTCATGGCTGGATCAGGGTTTCCGGCGGTTGAAAACAGGCGCATTGATACCATGGCGGGCGGGGCGATGCACGCCATTGTCTGCGCTCAGCCAACAGGCCGGCTGGCCGCGGGCCCGGCAATCGACATTGCCTTTATATAGGCTGGCCTGGCCGCAATGCGCTCCACATAGGCTTTGGTATTGGACAGCGTGTCGTCGATGGTGCGCGCGCCCAGCATAGCCATCGAGGTCAGGTTGAACATCGACATGATGTCGGCGCAACTGAACGCCGGCCCGCCGAGGTACTCCGACTCCCCGAGGCGCTGCTCGAGCGCGCGATAGATGCCTTCCTCGCGGCGCTGCGTGGTGGCCATCATGGGGTTTTCCGCCCCCGGCGCAGCGCCCATGGTCTGGAAGGCGAGCTTGATGAACAAGACCGACTGCAGGTTGTTGTTGAACTGCATCCAGAACAGGTAGTGCGGGTAGTCCGCATCGTCCGGCTTCACGGACAGGCGGCCGCCGCCATGGCGCTGCGAGATATACTCCACAATGGCAGTTGACTCGGCCATCACCAGGTCGCCGTCGGTAATGATCGGCGCTGTGCCGGCGGGGTGCAGGGCGCGGTATTCGGCGGGAGCCAGGAAATCCGGGCCGCGGTCGTACCATTTCAGTTGATAGGGCAGGTTGAGTTCCTCCAGCAACCAGACGATACGGTCCGATTGTGAAACACCGAGGTGGTGGACAACGATCATGGGCTTCTCCTGATTATGTGGCGCCCCAATGTGAGGGAATTCCAATCCCGGGTCAATCCACGCCAGGACATCCCCGCCAGGACGGGGGATAGCAGGCGCTTTTCATTCTCCTGACGAACAGGTAGCGCAATTTACCCTGTATATTTATGGGCGTACATTGCTTGAGTTACCCAAGGCCCACTGTGCCGTACTGTTTCGCGATGGCATCACCGGCGACGACCAATTACTGGCCGTGGCACTTGCTGTATTCGGAGGCCCGCTGGCGGGTTTCAACAGGGGAGCGTCTCTTCAATGGATACCACGGAGCACACTGACGCTCACCCTCAAGCGGTCAGTTTCCGGCAGGCATTTGCGTTCTGGCTCAAGCTCGGCTTTATCAGCTTCGGGGGGCCGGCCGGGCAGATTTCGATCATGCACCAGGAGCTGGTCGAGAACCGCCGCTGGATCTCGGAGCGGCGGTTCCTGCATGCGCTTAACTACTGCATGTTGCTGCCCGGCCCCGAGGCGCAGCAACTTGCTACCTATATCGGCTGGCTGATGCACCGGACATGGGGCGGTATCGTGGCAGGCGTGCTGTTCGTGCTGCCATCGCTGTTCATCCTGATTGCTCTGTCCTGGCTGTATGTCGCGTTCGGTGACGTGCCGCTGGTGGCCGGGCTGTTCTACGGCATCAAGCCTGCAGTGACCGCCATCGTGGTGCAGGCCGCGCATCGCATCGGCTCCCGGGCGCTCAGGAACAACTGGTTGTGGGCGATTGCCGCGGCGTCCTTTGTAGCGATTTTCGCGCTCAATGTGCCGTTTCCCGCCATCGTCGCCACAGCGGCGCTGATCGGTTACCTGGGCGGTCGCGTCGCCCCGGATACGTTCAGGGCAGGCGGTGGACATGGGACCGCCGATAAATCATTTGGCCCGGCGCTCATAGACGACGAGACTCCCACGCCAGACCACGCCAGGTTCAGTTGGTACAGACTCACCCGAGTCGCTGTGGTCGGCGCAGTGCTATGGGCTGTGCCGATGGGCATCCTGACCAGCGCGTATGGCTGGGATCACACGCTCACCCAGATGGGCTGGTTCTTCACCAAGGCCGCGCTGCTCACCTTCGGCGGGGCCTACGCCGTACTGCCCTACGTGTACCAGGGCGCGGTGGGCCACTACCAGTGGCTCACCCCGACGCAGATGATCGACGGCCTGGCACTGGGCGAAACCACGCCGGGCCCGCTGATCATGGTGGTCGCCTTCGTCGGCTTTGTCGGCGCTTATGTTCAACAGTTATTCGGCCCGGACATGGCGTTCCTTGCCGGCGCGGTGGCGGCCAGCCTGGTCACCTGGTTCACATTTCTGCCTTCCTTTCTGTTTATCCTCGCCGGCGGCCCGCTGGTGGAATCCACCCACGGCGACCTTTCATTTACCGCCCCCCTGACGGCCATCACCGCCGCCGTGGTGGGCGTCATCCTGAACCTGGCCCTGTTCTTTGGCTACCACGTCCTATGGCCCGCAGGGTTTTCAGGCGATTTCGATTGGGTATCGGCGCTGATCGCAGTGGGCGCCGCCATTGCGCTGTTTCGCTTCAAGCGCAATGTGATTCATGTCATCGCGGCCTGTGCGCTGATCGGGCTGGCGTTCAAAGCACTGCTACCGGCAGCTGTGGCATGACCGAGCCACACAATCTTTACCGCCGCGCCCGCCGTGCGGCAACTGTCGATTCGGGCTCGATTCAGGGGCTGGTTGCGCCCGGCGCCAGCCTGTATACTTGCCGCCTTTTTGAGCAACCTGGCCCGCAAGCGGGCAGGCCCTTGCAACCGGCGCTTTTTTGTTACTAACCCGTTGTTAATAACCCAAAGTGTCACCAAGACATCGACTGCTTTCTTATGGCGTTATTTCTGGAGTTTCTGGCCCAAGAGTGGATCCTGGTACTGGCCCTTCTGGTGGTTGTAGTCATGCTGGTATGGCATGAGACCCGCAAAGCCGGCCCGTCGGTTACACCGCAGCAGGCGATCAACCTGATCAACAGCGAGCAGGGCGTGTTTGTGGACCTGCGGGACAACGCCGATTACCGCCAGGGACATATTATCGACACCCTGCATATTCCCTCGACCAAGCTGGAGGAGCGAGTGGCGGAGCTGGCGAAATACAAGGACAAACCGGTCGTGCTGGTGTGCAAGATGGGCCAGCAGTCCGGAGCGGCCAGCAAGCAGCTCAAGGCGGCGGGCTTCACCCGGGTCTACCGGATGACCGGCGGCATGATGGAATGGAGCAACCTGCAGTTGCCCGTCACCAGCAAGTCCTGAGTCGCCATGAGTGCCCAGGTTGTCATGTACTCGACCCGGTTCTGCCCCTACTGCATGCGCGCCCGGGCGCTGCTGGAGGACAAGGGCGTCAGCTACTCCGATATCGGCGTAGACGGCAGGCCCGAGTTGCGCGCACAGATGGTCGAGCGCAGCGGCAGGTATACGGTGCCGCAGATCTGGATCGGCGAACAGCATGTGGGCGGGTATGACGACATCGCCCTGCTGGACCGCCAGGGCCGGCTCGACCAGTTACTTTCAGCGGCGCCCTGAGCGCCGCGACATTTACCCCACCCAACGGAGGACGGCTCGATGGCCGAGGAACAAGCAGCAGGCAGCCAGGCACAGACGCAACAACAGTTTGCGTTGCAGCGGATATACACCAAGGACATCTCCCTGGAATCCCCCGCCGCGCCGGCGGTGTTCAAGAAGCAGTGGCAGCCGCAGGTCAGTGTTGACCTGGGTACCAAGAGCGAAAGGATCGATGAGGGCGGGAACTACGAAGTGGTCCTCACCATCACCATTACCGCCAAGGTCGAGGGCGAAACCGCCTTCCTGATCGAGGTGCAGCAGGCCGGGATCTTCTTCATTACCGGTTTCGGCGCGGATGAGCTGCGCCGCATCGTCGCCACGGCGGCACCCAATATCCTCTTCCCGTACGCCCGCGAGTGTATCGATAACCTGTGTGTGAAGAGCGGTTTCCCGCCCGTCATGCTGGCGCCGATCAACTTCGACGCCATGTACCAGCAGGCGCTGGCCCAGGCGCAGGCCGGGCAGAAAGCCGCGGAGCCCGCCACGCACTGAGCGCACAGGCGCCGGCTTACTCGTCCGGCAGGTGCACCTCCTTCAGCTTGCGCGTCAGGGTGTTGCGGCCCCAGCCCAGCAGCTCGGCGGCGTCGCGTTTGCGCCCCTGGGTATGCTGCAGGGCGACGTCGATCATTACCTGCTCGAATGCGGGCAGCGCCTCCCGCAGGATCTGCTCCTTGCCCTGGAGCAATTGGTTGCGCGCCCAGCGGGATAACATGTCGCGCCAGTCGGATTCTCCCTGGGGGCTGGCCCGCACCGAGGCCTTGCCGAGCTCCGGCGGCAGGTCCCGCAGGTGTATCTCGCGGCCACTGGCCATCACCGTAATCCAGCGGCAGGTATTTTCCAGCTGGCGGACATTGCCGGGCCAGTCCAGGCCGCAGAGGAACTCGAGGGTTTGCGGTAACAGGATCTTGGTGTCGCCGCCCAATTCCTCCGCGGCGCGTTGCAGGAAATATTGCATCAGGCGGGGAATGTCCTCGCGTCGTTCCGACAGCTTGGGTATGTGGATGCGGATGACGTTCAGGCGGTGGAACAGGTCCTCCCGGAATTCACCCCGCTGCACCAGCGCTTCCAGGTCCTGGTGCGTGGCCGCGATGATGCGCACATTGGCATGTACCGGCAGGTGGCCTCCCACCCGGTAGAACTGCCCGTCCGCAAGCACGCGCAGCAGGCGGGTCTGGGTTTCAGCCGGCATGTCGCCGATCTCGTCCAGGAACAGGGTGCCGCCATCCGCCTGCTCGAAGCGGCCAGTGCGCCGGGTGTTCGCGCCGGTGAACGCTCCCTTCTCGTGGCCGAACAATTCCGACTCCAGCAGGTCCTTGGGAATCGCCGCCATATTCAGGGCGATGAAAGGGTTCTGGGAGCGCGGGCTGTGGCGGTGGAGGGCCCGCGCCACCAACTCCTTGCCGGTGCCGGATTCGCCATTGATCAGGACCGTGATATTGCTGTGGGCGAGCCTGCCTATGGCGCGAAATACCTCCTGCATCGCCGGGGCTTCGCCAATGATCTCGGTCTCCGGCACCTGCTCCGGGGCGGGAGAGTCCCCCCGCTTTTCCCGTGCCTGGCTGAGCGCCCGCTCGGTGATCGCCACCACCTCGTCGATGTCGAAGGGCTTGGGCAGGTACTCGAAGGCACCGCGCTGGTAGGAGGCCACCGCGCTGTCGAGGTCCGAGTGGGCGGTAGTAATAATGACCGGCAATTCCGGGTGCTCTTCGGTAATCATCGACAGCAATTGCAGGCCGTCAGTGCCGGGCATGCGGATATCGCTGATGATGACGTCGGGTTGCTCGGTTTTCATGCGCTGCAGCATTTGGTCGCCATCGGCGAAGCTTTCGTTAGCGATTCCGGCCTGGCTGAGGGCGCGCTCCAGCACCCAGCGGATGGAGCTGTCGTCGTCCACAACCCAGACCTTTGCATGTCTAGCCATCTTATTTTCCCATCGGTATATACAGTGTGAAGCGGGTATTGCCTGGCTGGCTTTCGCACTCCAGCAAGCCGCCGTGGTGGTTGATCACCGACTGGGCGATGGCGAGCCCGAGGCCCGTACCCTCTGCCCGCCCGGTGACCATCGGCACAAATAGGGCGTGTTCAATCTCCCGGGGAATACCCGGGCCGTTATCGATAATGTCGACCTGGCAGACCAGCCGGTGCAATTGCGCACCGATGGTGAACTGGCGGCGCGAGCGGGTGCGCAGGGTAATTGTGCAGGAGCGGGGGTCCGTTGCCGCCTGCAGGGCGTTGCGCATGATATTCAGGACGACCTGGATCAACTGGGTGCGGTCGCCAGGCATCTCTGGCAGGCTGGGGTCGTAATCCCGGATGAAGCTGACCGTGTTGTCCGACTCGGCCAGGATCAGGTTGCGCACATGCTCGAGCACCTCGTGGATATTGAGGGGCTCCAGCTGCAGCTGCTGGGCTGGCCCCAGCAGGCGGTCAACCAGGTCGCGCAAGCGGTCAGCCTCGCGGATGATGACCCGGGTGTACTCCGCCAGGTCCTCATTGGGAAGCTCTCTTGCCAGCAACTGCGCGGCGCCGCGCACCCCCCCCAGGGGGTTCTTGATTTCATGGGCCAACCCGCGGATGACCGCCCGTGTGGTCTCCTGGGCGTGCAACAGACCCTCCTCCCGGCTGATTTTCAGCAGGCGATCGACCGGCTGCAGCTCCACCAGCAGGCGGAGGTCGTGCTCGCTGTCCACCGGGGTAATGATGAGATCGACGTGGATTTCATGCCCCGTGTGCAGGGTCAGCGGCATCCCGCGCCGCGTCAGGGGGTTTTTACTGCGCATGACCTGGTTCAGGTTGGCCAGCCACTCTCCCGGGTCCAGCACCAGCTGCCGGGCGTGCACGCCCAGACAGCGTGCCGCCGAAGTCTTCAGCAGGGCCTCGCCCGCCGCGTTGAGGCTGGTGATCCGCAGGTCGCCATCCAGCCCCAGTACCCCGGTGCTGATGTTGTCCAGAATGTCCTGGCCCTGCTCCATTATCGCCCCATATTTGAGCGCTCCCGCGCCATCATCCCTATAGACAGCAAAAATAGCGCCAAAAGATGGGCGCCGCTGAAATAAAGCCGTATCAACTGGAATAGCTGGGCTTCAGGGTAAGTAAGCGCCCACATATTGGCGGTTCGCCCGGACGGGGTGGTGCCCGGGGGCCAGCGGAGAGGCAGGTGAAACCCGGTCCGCGCCAGTGCGCACCATTATGGTGCGCATCGTGCTGGGGGTCCAGCTTCTATTATGTTGGGCTAGCGGGGAGTGGGTCGCGGCGGGGGTCCTGGCCGTACCCTGTTGGGCGAGTTGACCGAGGGGCGCAGGACATAAACCCGAACCGCTGCGGACTCCGCCAGCCGCTCGCCCTCGCTGTCGACGACGGCTACGGTGAGATCATGGGCGCCGCGGAAGACATTGGTGAGGGCCCAGGTGCCGGCCGCCTGGGGCTCGCCGGAGGGGGTGCCGTCCACAAACAACTGCAGCAGCGCGCCCTGCTGCGGGGCCGGTTCAACCGCTGCGCTGACCGAGAAGTTGCCGGGGCCCATCGCAATGGTGGTTTCGTTGTCCGGGGACGTGATGGCCACGCTATAGGCCACCGCGGCTTCTTCTTCCGCCGCGGCGCCGGGTTCAGGCTCCAGGGGCTCTATGACGGCGGGCGCCGGGGTGCGGTTGGTCTGCCGCACCTCGATCTGCTCCGACGGCCCGCTGCTCGGGGGCGTATCGGAAAAGGTCACATTGCCGTGTTCGTCGACGGATCTGAAAATTTGCGCGGCGGCGAGCTGCGGCAGCAATACCAGCAGGCACAGCATCAGGTTTCTCATGGCTGTCAGCATAATTCCCCCATCCGGAATGCACACCCTAGCAGATAATACCGGATATAAAAAAGCCCGCTTGAAAAAGCGGGCTTTTTTGTTGAAAGGCCGGGGCGCTTACAGGGAGTAGTACATCTCGAACTCGATGGGGTGAGTCGTCATGTTCAGGCGCTCGATCTCGCCGCGCTTCAGCTCTATGTAAGCGTCGATCATCTCGTCGGAGAATACGCCGCCGGCGGTGAGGAAGCCGCGGTCCGCTTCCAGTGCATCCAGTGACATTTCCAGGCTGGACGAGACCGTGGGGATCAGCTTGCCTTCCTCGGGGGGCAGGTCATACAGGTCCTTGTCGGCGGGCTCACCCGGGTGGATCTTGTTCTGGATGCCGTCCAGGCCGGCCATCATCATGGCCGCGAAGGCCAGGTAGGGGTTGCCGGTGGGATCGGGGAAGCGAACCTCGACCCGCTTGCCCCTGGGGTTGGGCTCGTACGGGATCCGGATCGAGGCGGAGCGGTTGCGGGCCGAGTAGGCCAGCATCACCGGCGCTTCGAAACCCGGTACCAGGCGCTTGTAGGAGTTGGTGGACGGGTTGGTGAAGGCGTTCAGGGCCCGGGCGTGCTTGATGATGCCGCCGATATAGAACAGGGCGGTCTCCGACAAGCCGGCATAGCCGTCTCCGGCAAACAGGTTCTTGCCGTCTTTGGCGATAGACTGGTGCACGTGCATACCGGAACCGTTGTCACCCACGATCGGCTTGGGCATGAAGGTAGCGGTCTTGCCGTAGGCGTGGGCCACGTTGTGAACGCAGTACTTGAGGATCTGCACCTCGTCGGCCTTCTTGATCATGGTATTGAAACGGACGCCGATCTCGCACTGGCCGGCAGTGGCCACCTCGTGGTGATGTACCTCGATATCGAGGCCCATCTGCTCCATGGCGGTACACATGGCCGCACGAATATCGTGCAGGGAATCTACCGGCGGTACCGGGAAGTAGCCGCCCTTCACGCCGGGGCGGTGCCCGGTGTTGCCTTCATCGTATTCGTGGTTGGAGGACCAGGCCGCTTCCTGGGAGGAAATCTTGCAGGTGGCGCCGCTCATGTCGATCTGCCACTTGACGTCGTCGAAGATAAAAAACTCGGGCTCCGGGCCGAAGAAGGCGGTGTCGCCGATACCGGTCGACTTCAGGTACTCTTCGGCGCGCTGGGCGACGGAGCGCGGGTCGCGGTCGTAGCCAAGCATGGTAGTGGGCTCAAGCACGTTGCAGCGCAGGATGACGGTTGCGTCGTCGGTAAAGGGGTCGAGCACGGCAGTGCTGTCGTCCGGCATCAGAACCATATCGGAGTCGTTGATGCCTTTCCAGCCCGCGATGGAGGAGCCATCAAACATCTTGCCGATCTCAAAAAACTCCTCTTTGAGGACCTCCTTCGAGGGGATGGTGACGTGCTGCTCTTTGCCGCGGGTATCGGTAAAGCGCAGGTCCACCCAGCGCGCTTCGTTCTCTTTTATCAGGTTCAGAGTTTTCTCTGACATCGCAAATTCCTCCATGGGATAGTAATCGGGCCAGCCGGACTGGCCCGTGTTCTCTGCTCTGGTCGCAGCGGGCAGTGACCAGGTGGTCAAGGCAGTTTCAGTAAGAGCAAGAGCTGTGCCAACAAAGTGCTGATGCTAACTGGCTAAAAACAAAAGCATTTTCATCAGGAAACGTCTTGCTCACTGCACCACTGCACCCAAAAAGTGCGTTTATGCACTATTGTAGTGCGCGCGCTGGCGGCGCAGCTTACCAACGCGCCCGGGCCTCACAAAACCCTGCCCGGCGTGCCTGTAACAGTCGACGCGTCGTTATGATGCCTGTGAAAATTAATGTCAAGCATTTCTCCCAAATCGCCACCGGGAGCAAGCCTGTGCTTGGACACTAGGGTATAATCCGCGCCTTTTTTGTATGGGCAGCGCCGCCCAGAGGTAACCCCTTGATCGACAAGCTTCGCAATATCGCCATCATCGCCCACGTAGACCATGGCAAAACCACCCTGGTGGATTGCCTGCTGCAGCAATCGGGCACCCTGGACCGCCGCTCCGAGGGATCCGAGCGCATCATGGACTCCAACGACCAGGAGCGTGAGCGGGGCATTACCATCCTGGCCAAGAACACGGCCATCGAATGGAATGGCTACCATATCAACATCGTGGACACCCCCGGTCACGCCGATTTTGGCGGTGAGGTCGAGCGGGTACTGTCGATGGTGGACTCGGTGCTGCTGCTGGTGGACGCGGTTGACGGCCCCATGCCGCAAACCCGCTTTGTGACCTCCAAGGCCTTCGAGCAGGGCCTCAACCCGATTGTGGTCATTAACAAGATCGACCGCCCCGGGGCGCGCCCGGATTGGGTGGTGGACCAGGTGTTCGACCTGTTCGACCGCCTGGGCGCCACCGAGCAGCAGCTGGACTTCCCGGTGATCTACACCTCCGCTATCCAGGGCATCGCCGGGCTCGAGCACGAGAAAATGGCGACCGACATGCAGCCCCTGTTCGAGACCGTGGTGGACAAAGTGCCGGCGCCAAAGGTGAACTCCGACGGGCCCCTGCAGATGCAGATCAGTGCGCTTGACTACAGCAGTTACGTGGGCGTCATCGGCATCGGCCGCATCACCCGCGGCAAGCTCACGCCCAACACCCAGGTCATCGTGGTGGATCCGCAGGGCGCCACCCGCAAGGGGAGGGTTTTGCAGGTGATGGGTTACCTCGGGCTGGAGCGGCTGGATATCGACTCCGCCGAGGCCGGTGACATCGTCTGCATCACCGGTATCGAGGGGCTGAATATCTCCGACACCCTGTGCGACCCAACGGCCGTGGAGGCCCTGCCGCCCCTGTCGGTGGATGAGCCCACGGTGAGCATGACCTTCCAGGTCAACGATTCGCCCTTCGCCGGCCGCGAGGGCAAGTATGTCACCTCGCGCAACATCAAGGAGCGGCTTGAACGGGAACTGATCCACAACGTCGCATTGCGGGTGGAGCCGGGTGACAGCCCCGACAAGTTCAAGGTGTCCGGTCGGGGCGAATTGCACCTGTCCGTGCTGATCGAGAACATGCGCCGCGAGGGTTTCGAGCTGGGTGTATCCCGGCCGGAAGTCATCCAGAAGGAAGTCGACGGCAAGATGCACGAGCCCTTCGAACAGCTGGTGATTGACTGCGAGGAGCAGCACCAGGGCGCGGTGATGGAAGAACTGGGGCTGCGCCGGGCGGAGCTGGAAAACATGGTGCCCGATGGCAAGGGCCGGATCCGGCTGGAATTCATGGTTCCCGCCAGGGGCCTGATCGGTTTTCGCTCCATGTTTCTCACCATGACGTCCGGCTCCGGCATCATGACCCACGTGTTCGACCATTACGGCCCGGTAAAGCATGCCGAAATCGCCGGGCGAGCCAACGGCGTACTGGTGTCCATGGTGAAGGGCAAGACCCTGGGCTACTCAATATTCAACCTGCAGGACCGGGGGCGTATGTTCATCCAGCCCAATGTGGACGTGTACGAGGGCCAGATCATCGGCCTGCACAGCCGCAATAACGATCTTGCGGTCAATCCCACCAAGGGCAAGCAGCTCACCAACATCCGGGCATCCGGTACCGACGAGGCGCTGACCCTTACACCGCCTGTGCGCCACACCCTGGAACAGGCGCTGGAGTTCATCGAGGAGGATGAGCTGGTGGAAGTGACCCCCCAGAGTATCCGCCTGCGCAAGAAACTGTTGCAGGAGCACGAGCGGCGCCGGGCCGATCGCGGCTAGGGTGAAGGCGCTGCTGCAGCGGGTAAACCGCGCCAGTGTCACCGTGGGTGGCGAACTCGTGGGAGAAATTGGTGGCGGCCTGCTGGTATTACTGGGCCTGGATCGGGGTGATGACCCGCCCGCCGCGGACCGGATGCTGGACAGGATCCTGGGCTACCGCCTGTTTGCCGACGCGGAGGGTCGCATGAACCGGAGCGTTGCCGACGTCAACGGCGGTGTGCTGCTGGTATCCCAGTTCACGCTGTCGGCGGATACCGCCAGGGGCCTGCGGCCCAGCTTCTCCAGGGCGCTGGCGCCGGCGCAGGCGGAGCCGCTGTACGATTACATGCTGCAGGGCCTGCGGCAACGGCATGCAACGGTAGCCGCGGGCGTGTTCGGGGCGGATATGCAGGTTAGTCTCACCAATGACGGGCCCGTTACTATCCTGCTCGAATCAGGCTGAACCCACGTACACCATCTGCACGTGCGGTATGCCGTCCTCGCTGGATACATCGCCGTCGGCGACAAACCCCAGGTCCGTGTAGTAAGCCTCCAGGTAGGCCTGCGCGTTGATGCGGATGCCCTGGCCCGGCCAGCG
>Ga0105097_10000875_pt1 | contig 14151 bp, 6 predicted proteins | sample PPLLak12cMay2015_FD_87035 | JGI IMG/M metagenome (GOLD analysis project Ga0105097, IMG submission 87035) | Freshwater sediment microbial communities from Prairie Pothole Lake near Jamestown, North Dakota, USA - PPLs Lake P7 Core (1) Depth... | ecosystem: Environmental > Aquatic > Freshwater >... | reverse complement strand
GATTATGGACCCGGAACCTGGAAATTCATGGTTTACACTCAGTATGATTGGTGCTTTTATGCTGATACAATAATACTTACAATACTTCCGAATTCTTGTTTGCCGGAGGGAATTATTTTTTCCAGTCAGGCAGAAATTGATAGCTTTAATCAGCATTATCCAGGATGCTTTAAAATAGAAGGAAATCTTACTATAAGTGGGAGCGATATAATAAATCTCAATCCACTGTTAATAATTGATTCCATAGGAGGGATTTTGTCAGTCCATGATAATCACATACTCGCAAGCCTTTCAGGATTAGAAAATATCAATCCAAATTCTATCAACCAGTTGGAGATTTATAGTAATGATTTATTATCACTCTGTAATATTGAAAATATTTGCACCTACCTTACAAATCCTGATGCTGCTGTCAACATACACGACAATTCAACCGGTTGCAATACTGAAGTGGAGTTACGCGATTCGTGTAATTTACTATCCGTCCACACTTTTCTTTATGACGGAAACTTGTTGATTCTTCCAAATCCCGGTAATTCTTCCGTGACAATAAGAACAAAGGATGGAGAATACATTGAAGAATTGGTCCTCTATAATCAATGCGGGCAAATGGTATTAAAAGAGCAACCCAATGATGGCGAGTTTATTCTTTATAAATTAAAACCTGGATTATTTATTCTCGAAGTTACAACCAGGGACTGGATTGTCAGAAAAAAGTTGTTAATCAAATGAAACGGCAATGTGAAAAAGGCCGTCAGGTGGAATTAATTTAACGTTTATTCCTTTTACTTCACCACCACCTTCTTCACCCAAACATTTGTCCTGCCTTGCACTTCAACAATATAAATTCCCCTGCCTTTGTCTGTCAGATCGATGTACTTGTTTGTTTTTCCATCGCTGATAAACGCAGTTTCATAAACAAGGCGTCCCTCAAGATCAGATACCTTTATTGTTACCGGTCCGGTTATCTCTTTCAACTTTAAAGTGAATGCACCACCTGATGGATTGGGGAAAATTGAAATTGGATCCGATTCAGGTTTAACCTCGTCCGTGCCGCTGAGTGTGCCATTGATCTTTACATTATCAATAAAAATATTGTTTCCAAAACCATTAAATGTTTCAAAAATAATTTGCAGATCGGGAATGCCAGCCCAGGCTGAAAGATCAAACGATGCACAGAGAGGATTACCTTCTGCACCGCACCAATCTTCAGCCGATTGAGGAATAAAATTTTGAGTATTGGGAGGTGCAGTAGCAAAAAGATTCAGACTGTCTTCGCCAAATGCAAGCAGACGATGAAATTGTTGGCCACAACCATCTGAAAGGTAAACAATCAGCGAATCGGTGTATTGAGCAAATCTTTGCGCATAAGCAAACTGAAATTCCAGGGAAGCCTGGTTGTAATCTTTTAGGTTTATAATCGGACTGATGAGCCTGTCGCGCTCGTAAAGGCCATTGTAGCTCTTTATATGAACATAGGCAGCATTATTTCCGGGTTCATTACCGTCTACGGCGGTGATCTCCCAGGTTTTACCGCCATCAGGGTTTTCAATTGTCCAGGATTTATCTTTAAATAACAAGGATTCAAAATCATCTTCAAACGGCAGATACATTCCTCCGGGATAGATCAAATCAGTTTTTATAAGTGTACTTGAACCGTTCAGGTTTGAAGCGGATAAAGTAACATCATAAGGAGTTGGTAAATCAAAAATCACCTGAGGATGCTGAGAGTTTGCAGTTGTTCCGTTTACAAATGTAACTGAGTCGGGGTAAAATGTCCATTGCCATCCGATGGGGTTATAAATGGTGGCATCGGAGAAAAGGACAGTATCAGTTGTACAGGGCTTTATTTTATCTGCAGTAAAAATGATTTCAGGTAAAATAGTTGTATTGGAATTGATATAATCTTCCATTACAATTGTATCCGAACCCAGGTAATTAGTAGCAATTAGGGTTACATCAAATAATCCTGAGTTTTGATAAATGATATTTTGCGGATTCTGAGCAGCAGAAGTTGCTGGATTACCGCCTTCAAAAATCCAGAGCCATTCAGAAGGTTCATATTTCGATTTATCAAAGAAATTTGCGCCGCTTCCGGTAGGAACAGAGGTTATGTTCACATCAAAATCTGCTGAAGGTTTCGCATCAAGATTAATGTAAGCCCACCATGTACTCCATTGGTCCTGTGATCCGGGCAGATCGGCATATTCCTGTAAAGTCCAGAAATCAAGGTCATCAATCGGATCGACTACGGTGCCAGTATAATCGCCCCATCGGTTGCGTTCTGCACCATAGGTTTTATAATAAGGTGCAAGGCCATCGATATACTGGTAACCATCACGCAGGGTATTTGGGGGGTCATCAGCATAACGGAAGGAGTAACTTCCACTCGCATACTGTTCGGGCGAAAAGCTTGCATAGCCTATCATAATATCTTCTCTCGAATTTACAGCAATAGTAGCAAAAGCATAACACCGGTTGCCAAACTCATCATCAACCCTTCCGCGCTGGAGGATGGTGCCATCCAATGCCAGCTCGAACCACTGTACGGAGCACCGGGTGGGATTTTCAACAGGAAGATAAATATGATGTGTACACCATAATTTTCCATTCCTGTATACCATATTCTCCATCCGCGCATCGACTGTATTTATCTTTTGATCACTGCCCAATTGAGGAGCAAAATTTCCGCCATTGGCATAAGAACCATTATTCCATGGATCGGCTATTTCAATTAATCCGATGTTTTCAACCAGTTCGTTTCCATATCCCCCGGTCACTCTCCACAAATCTAAATATCCTTTGCCATTAATATTTCCACCGGCATTGTTTACAATATAAATATCTTCTTCAATGGTGTCATAGGTGAATGCAGGAACCAGGGTAAATCCGTCATAAATTTCAAATCTCGAATAATCAGCAACAGGTTCATTGTTATATAGATCTTTTTTATCCAATACAAATAAAGAAGTATAACCAAATCCCGAACCGAACATATTCCCTGTAACAACAATCCAGTTCTTATTAAATCCGAAGTTAGGATAATCGAACCAAAAGCTGTTGGCAGGATCGGTATCGAATACATACCTGTACCAGTTACCCGTAGGATCGGAATCTTCAGAAACTGCAACCAACAACCTGGATAAATTAATATCAGAACTACTAGGCATAAGAAATATCCACCTGCCTTCGTTAGGATCATAAATAATTTTTGGGTCAAAAGTATCTCCGGCACCAGGCATGGAGTACCAAAAACTGCCAGTACCGACAGTCGAAATAGAGTTGCCATCCCTATCCATGATCCTGACTTCAGTGTTCAGGGTGATCATCAGGTGATTCGGCCCGGCTGCGCCGTTTACATCAGGTGGAATAGAATTGTTGTTATCCTTTAAACCCAGAAAATCCTTTGCAGGTAATGGCGAAAGATCTTTAATCTGATTGCTTTGACCTGAGTTTTGCTTCATCTCATCTCTGTAAAGTATTTTTTTACCTTCAATTGCAAATTCAGGGTAAACGAATGCCTCCTTGTTTGGGACTTTCATTTTGGGTCCTGCCGCCGGGTTTTCTTTATCCCAGGCTTCAATTTCCTTTAAGCTTGTAGTCGATTTGAAAGTGGAGGTACCTTTGTACTTATTGTATTGCTGGCCGATACTATTGGAAGTGAAGAATAATACAGCAAGAAAGGTAAAGAATGTATTTTTCATTTTTTACAAAGTTTAAGAATGATCATTTTTTATTTCCTTAACAAAAGTAGGAATAGTTTTACAGCCTACCAATTAAATGAAAAGTGAATTCCGATCCCCATCAAAATTTCATCCAGTAAGTTTCAGTTTTACTAAATCACAAGCAATATTAAAAAAAACAATTGTATTGAAAGAACAGATTAAAATAAAAGCCGGCACCCCATCAGAGATGACGGCTTCTATAGCTTATCATTTATGACCTCACTTCAGAATCACTTTTTTAACCTCATTTCTGTGCCCGTTCATTACACGGATGAAATAAACACCCTTTCCAAATGCACTGAGATCGGCGGTGACTGATTCGTTAGCTGCACCCGTAAACGACTTATAAACCAGTGTACCCTGCGGAGAATAAATTGAAACTTCTGCGCCGGCAACTGCATCAGGAATTATTATATTAACCAAACCAGTTGCAGGATTAGGAAAAATTTGAATTTCATCATTCGAAATTTGCTCTTTTACATCCGTAAGTAAACCAATTGAAACATTATCGATGTAAAGGTTATTGCCGAAGTAATTATAGGTTTCGAAAGCTACCTTAATATTTTCCTGCCCGGCCCATGCCGAAAGATCAAGGAAAACGCAGTCGGAACCCCAGCCATTGCCGCACCAATCATCTTCTGTTTGCGGCACAAACAAAGTCGTCATCAGTTCATGGGTTGCAAAAACACCTGTTCCATCTTCACCTCCGGCGAAAAGCCGGGTCCAGTTTTCTCCACAGTCATTTGAAATATAAACAATGAGCGAGTCTGTAACGCTTGTATGTCGCTTGGCATAAGCATGTTTAAAGGTCATATAAACCTGATCCATTCCCTCAAAATTCAGCACCGGGGTGATCAATCGATCTCTTCTTCCGGGAGGTACAATGTATTCAAAGAAATTAAGAAACGCTGCTTTATCACCGGGAACTATTCCTCCAACGGTCGCAATATCCCAGGTAATATTATAATCAGGGTTTTCCAGGCTCCATGATTTTGATACCAGCGTTCCCGATTCAAAATCATCTTCAAATGGAAGATTAATACCACCCACATGAATGTAATCCTCCTTAACTAAAATACTGTTACCAACATTGTTCGAAACAGTAAGGCTAATGTTGTAGCTTCCCCCGCTGGTAAAAATAACATGGGGATTTTGCGAATTCTGACTGGTTCCGTTTACATAGCTATAGGTCATAGGAGTAATTTCCCAAAACCAACCGGTCGGGCAATTGGAACTAAGATCGGTAAATACAATTTCATTGCCTGAACATGTAATGGAATCGCTTGCAATAAAGTTTACCTCGGGCAGAGCTGTTCCGGTAACGTTTATATAACCATTTACAGTTTTGGTATCATATCCTTCCGAATTGCTTACCATCAGCGTAACGGAGAAAGTTCCTTCGGCCAGGTAAATGATACCTTCCGGGTTTTTTTGGATCGAAGTTGCAGGTGTACCTCCTTCAAATGTCCATGTCCATTCAGTTGGAACACCGGACGAAAGATCAAAGAAATTAATAGCACAACCCACCGGGACTTCGGTCTCAGAGGCTTCAAATTCGCAAACCGGCTGATTATGCCACATCGGTGAGGACCACAATCCTCTTCCGTATGTACCTGCCCTAATAACATCTTCTGCAGGAATTGCAGGATTATGGTAAATTTCTATTTCATTTATTGAAGCATCTACCGGCAAACCATTGCTGAACATCACCCAGTCCGTCATTGAGGCGTCGCGATAATAAACTCCTGCATCCGATCCAACATAAATGCCATCGAAACTATTTTCATAAAAAGCAAGCGAATTCATATTTATAGCCGGAAGGCTTCCCGTGATGTCAGTCCAGCTAAAGCCCTTATTCTCCGAACGGAAAACCTTACTTCCACGGGTGATAAAGACAATGTTCTCATTAAAAGGATGAGCTTCCACATCAAATACATTCCCTGTGCCGGGCAGGTAAGAAGTAAGTGTTGTCCATTCAGGGGTTTCGCTCATCACATTATCACTGCGATAAAGCTGGCTTCCTCTTGAATAGTAGAACACTTCGTGATTTGCCGGTGAATGTTCCACAACACTGATGTTATCTGCATTATCATCGGTCAGTTTTTTCCAGATAAAATTATTTGTGGTTTTAACCCCAATTGCTCTCCAGATATTCTTAAAGCCACCAAACATAATGTCATAATCATTTTCGTGCTGAGGATAAATACAGAACGGAGTGATCCAACCCCCGCTTTCGGTTAAGCCATGATTACCATTTCCTGCAATTTGATAAGCATTTCCGTTATTAAAATGCCTGTAAATATCGCCGTAGTAGATAGTAGAATACGAATACGCCGGATTTACATCGTCGAATGCACATTCCATACCATCGCCGCCATTGGTTGTCTGCCAATTGCTGTTGCCGTAATAGGTGGATGTACCATTATCCTGGTAGCCATTGATCACCTTGTTAACATCCGTTTTTGCCTGTCCGATCTTATACACCTGGCTGATGGGCAATCCATCGGTAATTTCAGGCCAGGAAGTTCCGCCATTGGCAGTGTAATAAATACCCCCGTCATTACCGGTATAAAGCCTGTCGTTTAAAGGATTGTATTCGAGCACATGCAGGTCGGCATGAACAGAAGGCACTCCGCAATCGCCCCACCAGTGCGAACTGATTTCCCATGTAACTCCACCATCAATGGATTTAAAACAATTTACTCCACCTGCAAAAACAGTGTTTTTATTGCCGGGATCCACTGCAACATCCAGGTCATACCATGCCTGTCCGCCGTCTCCACCCTCACAGCCCCAGCTCATGATGTTGGGCGTAGTCGACATTTCAGTAAAGGAAGTTCCACCATCTGTCGAACGATAAATCCCTTTATAAGAATCTCCATTCGAAAGAAGGCAATAAACATAATTCGGGTCATCAGGCGTTACCGCAATCACTGACCTGCTTCCACCGGGTAATCCATTGGTGATTTGTTGCCACGTAGAACCGCTATCAATTGAACGGAAAAAATTCCCGCTTCCGCCGGCATACATTACATTGGTATTTCCGGGTTTAAAAACAATATCTTTAAATCCGCCTGTTTTAATCTGTGACCAGTTTGCACCGGCGTTTGCCGATTTATAAATTCCGGAACCCGTGGCAGCGTATATGAGGTTCGGGTCTGAAGGGTGCTGTAAAAGCCTGCCGACAGTAGTATTCCCCATTCCGGTATTCGATTGCTCCCAGGTCAGGCCGCCATCCATACTTCTGAAAACACCCATTCCTGCTGCATCACCGGCATCACGGTCTCCTGTTCCGATCAGGATATTATCGGGATTATTCCAGTTGACAACAATGGAAGAAACGCCGAGGGTTGGCAGCACATCCGTGGTGCTCATCCACTCACTTGTCGCCGCATTAAATTTCCAGCATCCGCCGGCTGGTGCACCGATAAAAACGATATCCGGGTTGGTGGGATGAAATGCAATGGCATTTATCCTGCCCAGTCCGGCATAACCTTTCGACGGAACGTCCATGGGCCCAAGATTTGTCCAATCGGCATCGGATTTGTCAGTCCCGGGATGCAAAGCCAGGTACTTATTATATTCTTTATAAACCAGGTCGGCTTCATGACGGGTTCCGTTAGGATAAATATGCCGTCCTTGCCACCATTCCCAACGCTTGAAGGGTTTCCAGCCATTACCCTTAGTAATCTCACGATTCTCCCAATAGGCATTAAATGCTTTCTGCACCTCGTAAAAATTAACTGATGGATCCTGCATCATTTCGATCCAGTAAGGATAGGTTGTATAGTCCGCATTCGGACTGGTGCCGGTTTGTGTAAAAGAATTTAAACTGATCATTAAACCGGCAAGGACAAATAGCAAACTTTTAAACTTTTTCATGATATAACCTCTTGTTATATTGTTAAAGAATTTCAATATATTTATATCCAAGCAAAATTAGTCATACTTAGGAATTAAACACTATTCAGACACAGGGAAATTCAGAAGGGTTGCAAGTTTATAATGCTTATAAATTATACTATGAAAATTCATTATTCATTCCCCGGTTGGGCGAAGTTTGTATCTTCTACCTTTGCCTTATTTCCATATTTTCTGATTTACGTTAGTATAGGAGAAAATACCGTTCAAACATTTCATTCCGCCTATCTTAAATTCCCGATTCATTTATTGAAAGTCTTGTGACCTATCTTTGTACTGAAGAAAAATTAAATTACTCTTTCCAGGAACAATCAATTGCGCATGACAACTAGCTTTTCAACACCTAAAAACAACTGATTGCTAAAAATGCCAACATGGTATATTCCGACTTCCAGCTCAGAAATATTTAGTATTACAGGTAATTCCTTAGGCACTAATTCTTCTTTTACCAATTGTCCTGAAGCATTATAAATCCGGATGACAGGATTTGATTGTTGATCCATTCCGGTAATTTGAAATTCATCCTTTGCCGGGTTGGGAAAAACCCTGAAGCCATCTTCAATCTTGCCAATATTCAAACCTGTAATTTCAGATAGATGAATGATCCGTATAGCATGATTGTTATAATCCACAACATATAACCTATGGGCATCATAATCCATCACACATCCTCTGGGAAAATCAAATGTTGCCAGGGTATCAGGTCCGTTTTCGAATCCTGTTTCCCCCGAGCCGGCAAACGTTGTTACCATCCCGTCGGTGCTGATTTTACGAACCCTCTGGTTCTGGCCATCCCCAACATAAATCGATCCGGTTAAACTCACATGGCAAGCGGTTGGCACTTTAAACATTGCCTGTTCAGCCGGTCCATTTTGAAACCCTCCCCCATCAGGTCCCGATTCCCCGCTTCCGGCAACTGTGGTCACCATTCTTTCCGGATCAATTTTCCGGATTCGATGATTATAGGCATCAGCTACGTATATGTTGTTTGATGGATCAATGGACAATTCGCACGGAGTATAAAAACGGGCTGCCGTATCGCTTGCATCCACATAATCGCCGACACTCTGCACACCAATGGTGGTTCCACCACCAGCCCAGGTGCTAACCATTCCATCCAAAGAAATTTTCCTGATACGGTGATTCCATGAATCTCCAATGTAGATATTGCCGGTATCATCAAGGCAGATACCTCTCGGATAATTAAACTTAGCCTGAGCAGCTTGTCCGTCCAGCAAGCCAGCAACTCCAGTTCCGGCAATGGTCGTGACCATCATATCTGTTGAAATCTTCCTGATTCGCTGGTTAAGAAAATCTGACACATACATATTTCCTGAATCGTCCAGACAAATATTGATCGGCTGATTGAATTTGGCTTCCATGGCTGGACCGTCCAAATAACCTGCCGTTACGGTACCGGCATATGTGGAAACTATTCCATCTGTGCCAATTTTCCGGATGCAATGATTGTAAGCATCAGCCAGATATAAATTTCCTTCCTGGTCAATGCAAATACCAAATGGTTTGTTAAAACTTGCTACGCTTGTATCGCCATTCACAAACCCGGGACTTCCTGTTCCGGCATAGGTTGTAACATAATTTTGAGTGTAAATGGCTGTAACCGGAAATAAATTTACCAGCCCTAAAATTATTAATCTAAAGTAAAGTTTATTCATGCTTCTGTTTTTCTTTATGGTCTAAAATTACTCAAATAATTGAAAACAGGAATACCACGAAAGGGACAATCACTTTTGAAAAAAATGATAAAAGCGAATTCCTGATAAATTGCCGGTAATGCAAAAATTACTAGTGAATAATTAATAATAAACAAACTTCATTCGCGCATTAGCGGCATGAGGGATATCCCGAATTTAGAATTCATTTAAAAAAACCTAATTTTGCCGGTCTTTTACAAAACAAATAAAGAAAAGCAGTGTTATAGACAGGTAAATTTACAATGAATGAAAAAACAGATTTTTTTGTTTCCCGCATTATTTATTGCCATCCTCACTTTCGCTCAGGATACTGAGAACCATGAAAACAAATTCCTGTCAAATACCCGCCAGTTGATTTATGACGGAAATCGCTCGGGTGAAGGATATTTTTCAGAGAATGGTCAGTTCCTGATTTTCCAAAGTGAAAAAGAGCCTGACAATCCTTTTTATCAAATCTATATCCTCGATTTTGAAACCGGTGATATAAACAGGGTTTCACCCGGATATGGAAAAACAACCTGTTCTTATTTTCAATGGAATGGCGACCGTGTAATGTATGCCTCCAGCCATCTTGATCCTGATGCAATAAATAAACAAAAAGCAGAACTCGAATTCCGGGCATCAGGCCAAAAAAGGCGTTACGCCTGGGATTATGAACCGACAATGGATATCTTTACATCAAAAAGGGATGGTTCGGATATCAAACAACTCACCAAAGAAAATGGCTACGACGCTGAGGGTTCTTATTCACCCGATGGAAGGTCGATTGTTTTCAGTTCTAACAGGTATGCATTTAACTCGAAGCTTACAAAAGAAGAAGAACAAAAAAAGGAAGTCGATCCCTCCTATTTCTGTGATCTCTATTTGATGAATGCCGATGGCAGCGGACTAAAGCAAATAACAGATGCTCCGGGATACGACGGCGGGCCTTTCTTCTCAGCGGATGGGAAAAAAATAATCTGGCGCAGGTTTAGTGAAGATGGAATGAATGCCGATGTTTATACCATGAACATTGACGGAACCGATGTGAAAAGGATCACTGACTTTGGAAGTTTAAGCTGGGCTCCTTTCTTTCATCCTTCAGGGGACTATATCGTTTTTGCTTCCAATAAACAAGGTTTTTCAAACTTTGAAGTTTATCTTGTTGATGCTGACGGATTAAGGGAACCGGTCAAGGTAACCTATACTGATAAATTTGATGGCCTTCCCGTGTTTTCTCCTGATGGCAAAAAGCTTGTTTGGACTTCCAGCAGATGTACCGATGGTAAAACCCAGCTTTTTATTGCCGACTGGAACGATACCTTCGCAAGGGAACAATTGGCAAAGTCATCTTTCCGCAAGAATACTGCCGGAAGCCTGAATTATCAGTTTAAACCGGACATTCTTGAATCTGAGCTACAGGAAAAATTGTCTTATATTGCCTCAGATGCCTCTGGAGGTCGAATGACAGGATCTAAAGGAATCCAGATGACAGCGGATTATATTACAAACATTTTTAAAACACAGGGTTTACAACCATTAGCTGGCCATTCTGATTATTACTGGGCATTTGATTTTACCGCTGATATTAAATCTGAAGCGGGTTCCAATCATTTTATTCTGGATGGAAATTCTTTTGACTTAAATAAAGATTTTATTCCTCTTTCATCTACCGAGAATGGAGAATTTGAAGGAGAGGTAGTATTTTCAGGCTATGGACTAAAAATTAACAATGGCGCCAGCTATGAATATAATTCCTATGAAAAACTCGATGTTAAAGATAAAATCGTGATGGTGTTAAGTGGAATTCCCGAAGGACTCGATTCCCTGAAGGAAAAACTGTTTGAACGTAACATTGCCAGTGGTTTCAAGCAGATGCTTGCGCGTCAAAACGGTGCAGCAGCAATTATGTTTGTTACTCCCAAGATAAATGACGAAAAAAGCCATGAGATTGTTGGCACTTCAGGGATCATTTCAGTTAATATTTCGGAAGACTTAGCTAATAAGATTCTGGCAAAATCAAACCAATCGATCGAAGCCATAAAAGATAAACTCAAGGAGGGTGATCCGAAAGGCAATGAACACCTGTTTGCAACTGGCGCCAATGTAAAAATTGTTGCCAAAATTGACCGAGTTATCGAACAGGATAATAATATCGTAGGTATGATTTCGTCTGACAATCCGGAGGCAGGCTATATTTTCATTGGTGCTCATTACGATCATCTTGGACTGGGAGAAATCAACTCCCGATCAACTGGTGAGCATAAAACCGAAGTTCATAATGGCGCCGATGATAACGGATCAGGTACAGTTACTGTAGTTGAGCTGGCAGAATATTTTTCCGGGTTAAAAAAAGAGAATCCGGCTTCTATCACATCTAACCTTGTTTTCTGTTTATGGTCGGCTGAAGAAATGGGACTGCTTGGTTCTAATAGTTTTACTTCCAAATTACCCATTGCTGAAGATAAGATTAAAGCCTACCTGAATTATGATATGGTTGGCCGGTTAAAAGATAACCGCCTTGATCTGCAGGGTATCGGATCAGCAATAGAATGGAAATCGATCGCTGAAAGGAAAAATGTGGTCTCTGGATTTAATCTTGTTATGGGTGAAGATCCTTATTTGCCTACTGATGCAACTTCATTTTACCTGAAAGGGATTCCGGTGGCAAGTTTCTTTACAGGGGTTCACAACGATTACCACACATACAATGATGATGTTGAATTCATCAATTTTGAAGGTATGCAGCGAATCGCAAAGTTCTCCTGTATGATGATCCGGGAGATTATGAAACCCGATCAACCGCTTACTTTCCAGGAAGTAAAAATAAATCGTCCCAAATCAAGCAAAGGTGCAGCATCAGTTTCATTAGGCACCATTCCTGCTTATGCCGGCAGTGATGAACCCGGCGTTCAGATCCAGGGTGTTCGTCCGGGTGGACCGGCTGAAAAAGCCGGCCTCACCGCAAACGATATCATTGTCAACCTGAATGGCAAAGAGGTAAATAACATCTATGATTTCATGAACATCCTGAATGGACTCAAACCCGATGTAGAAATTGAAATAGTTGTAAAACGATCGGGGGAAAAGATAACAAAGAATATTATTCCGGAAGTTAAAAATTGATTTCAGTAGATGGATAGTATCTTTCGAAGTTCAATCTACCCGATTTTTTAAGTCCTGTTTCTTTTTACTATAGAATCACTGCAACCTGTGCATGGTGCGGCAAGGCCTTATAAATAGAGCGGGCATCGTTATGTGGAATTTCTATCCTGATCCAGGGATCATAAACCGGAACCTCAAACTTATAAAGATAACTCCACATCTTGCTGATTTTTTCATTTCGAATATGCCGGTTATAATCTTTATATATTAAAGGACGCAGCGTATCCGTCTGCCTTATATCTACCATCAGCCAACGGTCGAGATAAAGCGTAAAATAAAACGGGTCTTTAAGCGTGGTGTCAGGCATTGTTTTGGGCGCCTGGGCAGCAATGGTATCTTGAGGCGCATATTTGATATTGAAGAACTCTTTTGGGATGGTGCAATAATCGCTGTCGATCACAAAGGGTTTTGAAAAATATTCGTAGAAGGCCTGTTTTTTATAGCGTGGGAAAATTTTACTTGAATAAATCTTTTGAATCCTTGCTTCGATCAATTTAACACCCTGAATCTCCATGACAATAGTACTATCCACCAAATTGATCGATAAGCATGCTGAATCAGCTTCAGCCATTTTTAGTCTTGCCCGTAAATAAATTTCTTCCTTTTCTAACTTAAGTTGCTCAGGCGAAATATCTTCAACAAAACTGGTATCGGGATAATTCTCATTGACAAGCTTTATAGCCCTGATGGGTGACATTGCCGCAAGAACGATGAATGTTACTGAAATGACAACCAACAGGCTCAACATCACAATGATAACCACTTTGCTTTTCATGAGTTCGATTATATTAATAAATATAAACTTTAGCTCCGCTGGGCATAGCTTTAAATACTGCTTCCAGGTCATCATCCCCAAGGCGGATGCAACCATGCGTCACCGGCATACCAAGGAATCGCTGATACAATGTACCATGAATCATATATCCGTCGCCAAGGCTTAGGGCATAATCACCCAGTGTTCCATATTCAAATCTTGATGGATGATTGGGGGATGGTATAGGCAATCCTTCTTCGACAAATGCCCAATCAGGCTTCTTCCATACCGGTTCGGTTTTTCTTTCCCGTATCTTAAAAATTCCTTTAGGAGTTTTAAATTCCCATTTCTTTTTATCTCCCTGAACAAGCAAAGTGTAACTTCCGGTAGAGCAGATTCCTGCCCGCAGCAATTCTTTATTCGAATAAAGAAAAAATTTATTTTCCGTGGTATTAATTACCAGATAATTAGCTTTGGGGGTAAGCTTGTTGAATTGCTTTTCGAGATTGGCAACTACTTTTGATTGCTTTACCATTAAACTTGAAACAATGGTATCATCTATGGAAAGGCTGTTGGTAGCTTTTATGTAAGCAGGCATCAGTCTTGCTCCACCATTATATGCAGCAGGTAAAACAATAAAAACTATAAGAGCAACAAACGCCATTAAAAGTCCAATAGCACTTACCGAACCTAAAATATAACTCCAGGTTCTGAATTTTTTTGATGAATGAAACCGCTCTGAGAATTTTGTTAATAGTTTCATTATTTGCTCTTTTCCATTTTTTGCTGCTATTCGAAATTTGAATTATTACAAATCAACCAAATCGGATAATTTTTCGAGTGAACCCACAATTGTCACGGTTGTACCAACATCAGCTATCCTATAAATAAT
>Ga0105097_10000873_pt1 | contig 14161 bp, 8 predicted proteins | sample PPLLak12cMay2015_FD_87035 | JGI IMG/M metagenome (GOLD analysis project Ga0105097, IMG submission 87035) | Freshwater sediment microbial communities from Prairie Pothole Lake near Jamestown, North Dakota, USA - PPLs Lake P7 Core (1) Depth... | ecosystem: Environmental > Aquatic > Freshwater >... | reverse complement strand
GGAATATTTTTGTGACAACATCGTTGTCGAATTATATCGGCTTACGGCTGGCGATGTCTGCCCGGAGATTTTGCCGGAAGTCAGACATATACTCCAGAATTGGCAGAAGAAAAAATATTTCCGGAAATATATGATTGCCTCTGAAAATGGTAAAAGCCGGATATAATGGGATAATAATTGCTGGATTCCTCAGGAACAGGAACAATCTTTGAAATTAAAAATAGACAGATTTAACTATTTTTAACAGCAAAACGAGAAACATCGAGGTATAAATGAACCGAAACCCTCATCTGTCATGTTTTTTATTACTCGTGCTTCTTACGTGTACTTTTGCATCACTCCTGGTGGCCGGATGTATCGAACCAAGGACACCCGGTGTGAATCCCACACCAGTACCAACATATTCAGCCAATCCGACAACGTTCGTTACTGCAGTTCCTACCATAATTGCCGCATCCACGGCAAATTCTGTGCCTACGCCCACAAGACCCTTTAATCATTACCCGAATGCGGAGTATGGATTCAGCATCGATTATCCCGGTGGCTGGGAGCAAAACGAGCTGAACACTCAGGAGCCGTATGACTGGGACCGTTATGATGTGGTCGAATTTTATTCACCGTCGTTCGTGAGGTGCAATTCCGAGAAGAGCGAATGCGTGAATGTCAGGTCTGAAATCAAAGTTGAAGTTGATGCCAGCCCAGGTACTGAACTCGACACTTTTTTTGTAAAGGATGTAGCCCGGATCACTACCGAGAACAATGTTGAAATTACCAAACGGGATGCCATGTTCAAATTATCTGGAGACATGGCGTACCGGCTGGACTATATTGTTAAAACAGATACCGGGGATATCAACACGCTCAGGGCATATACCATTCGGAATGACAAGGGATACATCATTACCTTCCATGCCCATGCTCCCGTGAGGAATGAAAAGAATAACCAGTTTGAGGAGTATTACAATGATGTGACCGCCGTCTTCAAATCCTTCACCATAACTGCAGGAAACTACAAAACCATCTGATATTTTTTCAACCTTATATTCCCCCATTTTTTCAAACGGTTTTTTGCAGATCTCCAGAATTGACAGCCAACGGGGATATTTTTTGAAATCCTGAGATCTGTTCAGTCATGGGATTTTGGCATACGCGTTCATAATTCCCAGGTATACCTCAGATGCTTTCTTAAGGCTCTCCACGGATACCCGCTCATCCACTGCGTGGAGCGCCGGGATTATGCCGGGCCCGTACTGGATCACATTGAACCCGCTGAGGCGGAGGTGCCGTGCATCGCTGGCTGCCCACTGGACGATGGGAAAGACCGGTCCGCCATATACCCGATCCACCTCCCTGCAGGTAACCGTTACGAGCCTCTGTGCAGGATCGGTAAAGGACGGGTCATGGGTCGTCCGGGAAACGATCTTCCCGTGCGGTGTATGGGATTCGATCCCGGCAATAAGATCCGGAACATTGCATCCCCAGGGCACACGGAGTTCAAGTTCAAGGTCGCAGTGCTGGGCAACAACATTGGATTTCTCTCCCCCCTTGATCACCCCGGGGTTGAACATAAGTTTTGTCAGCACCTCGCTGACATCATGGATCTGGAATTCGCGTTCCAGTACACCGGTAGACCGATCAATGATTTCTTTGAGCCGTGTATCAAGGGGATATTCCCGGTCATGCAGTCCTTTGACGTACTGGAGCAGGGACACCGCTTCCATTATGGCACTTACCCCTACTGCAGGGTAAAGTGACCCGTGCGCCGGAGTACCGTTGAATTTCATCTGGAGCCGGCAGAGCCCTTTCTGTCCGATAGACGGGTGGCGGACGGGAGTGGGCTCGGCAATAAGGCAGTCAGTCGGCGCAATCATTTTTTTTGCAAGGAGGTGACGTATCCCGTACTTACCGCCCGTCTCTTCGTCGCAGACAAAGGCACAGGCTGGCAGAACCTCCCTGCCCTGTTTCACCAGTACTGAGACAGCAGCAAGAAGGGAGGCACACCCGCCCTTCATGTCGGTTGCACCCCGCCCCCAGACAAAACCGTCCTGTATCGTGCCGGAAAAAGGGGGGTGCGTCCAGCCTTCATCCAGCGCAGGTACGACATCCACATGCCCGCAGAAGAGGATCCTGTCGTGAGTACCCCTGGTGAGAAGATTGTAGTGGCCGCCCGGATTCCTGGTAATGTCCGAACGGATACCCAGGTTTTCGAAAAATATCTGGATAAATTCAATGACTTCGGCAGTACGCCCGGGAGGGTTTTCGCTCCTGATTGCCACAAGTTCACTACAAATCCGGCTGACTTCCATACAGGGTCCTTTTAGCACTGGGAGCTGTATGTTTTGAACAGGACCGAGAGCGAGGCATCATCGTACAGGCTCTTGAGAAAATCCGTATCAAAGAATTCATCGATAATCGCATAGAAGAAGCCAATCGGGATCGGAGCCTTACTGTCCGGGTCAAGAACAATCCGGAAACTCCGGTAACTGGCCGGATCTTCAGTATCATAGATCATCTGCCAGAGTGAGGGCAATACTGCAAACTTTGCCGGGTGATGCTCTTTTAACCAGTTGACAAACCCGGGAAATTTTACCCTCTCCCCTTTCTTCTCCTCGTCAATCCTCCACCGCAGGTATTCACCACCCATGATATTTTTCGGCGAGGTGATATTGTACGCGTAGATACCGGCAGTATAATCGATGTGGGCGAGGGAATCAATAAGGTAAAAATAAAGGACTTTATTGAACAGGCCGGGGTCCTGGAGAATCAGGGTTTTTTCATACAGGTGATCAAGGACAGTCAGGAACTCGTTTTCATCCATGTCATGCTGTACGTGCCGGAATTGTAAATAATTGCCGAATGGGATAAAAAAATTCCTGGGCACAGAGGCAGGAGGGATTTTTTTTCTTTTTCCCTTGTTAGGGCTCTGGGAAGATCTTGTTTTCATGATATTTTCCCTACGCTGTCCGTGAAGTGTCAGGCCCTGAAAAGAATGAGAATCTGATGGAAATTTTTCCGATAATCCCCTTGGAAATCATCGTATTATGAGAGTCCCTGCATAAACGGAGTATGACGGGAACTGACCTGTTCTTGGTGTTTCGTAATCACCATTCCCGGCAACCCCGATCACCTGGGCAAAAGAGACCGGTGTTCTGTAATAAATATTATCCGGAGAGCCCCACTGGCGTCAGCCGGTATCGTCTTTCCGCATCCTCACATCGACCTGCCGGAACGGGATCTCAATCTTTTCTTCGCGGAACCTGCGGACAATGCGGCGGTTCACGTAATTCTGGACCTGCACCTCATACTCATAATTGGTCGTCCAGAGAATAAGCTCACCATTAAGACCGGACTCGCCCAACTCAAGAAGGTATACAGAAGGTGCCGGGCAAGTGAGGACCCACGGGGTCTTTTCCGCAGTTTCATGGGCAATAGCCAGAAGGATCCCCGTTGTCTTTTCCATATCAGATCCATAGGCAACCGAAAACGGGATATGGATTTTCAGGGTTTTATCCGGCTTAGAGTAGTTTATGACCACGTTTGATGTGACGGTTGAGTTCGGGATGGTAACAATCTGGTTATCAAGTGTCTTGATCCGGGTACTCCGGGGGCCGAGGTTCACCACGTCACCGGTAAACGTATCGACCCTGACGCGGTCGCCGATCCTGAACGGTTTATCAATGGCAATGATCGCGCCGCCCAGGAAATTGCTCAGGATATCCTGCGCAGCAAGGGCAAAGGCAATGCCGGCGATACCTGCAGCTGCAAGCAGTGCGGTGATATCAATATTGAAATTTGCGAGGAGGAGGAGGAATACTGCAAACCAGATCAGGTATCGTATCGTAATCAGGAGGATCGGAATAATCCGGTTAAGATCTGTCTCCGTCCTTACTGCTATCACGGCACCGTACGTCCGGATGAGATTATTGAAAAAGACCGAGGCGATCCACGCTATGAGCAGGATGAACGCAGCGTTGATCAGCTGACCCGTACTGATCCCGCCCATGGACTGAGGAATAATTTCAAAACGGGTCAGGGCGATATAGGCAAACAGCGTAATAATTGCGATTATTAGGGGCGTCCCCACTGCCATTATGATGATGTCGTCCAGCCGGTTCTCTGTGATATCTGCTTTCTTCTTCAGCCACCGGATGATTCCGTAAGCGCCACCACCCAGGATTAGTCCGGCGGTAATTGTTATAATTGCGTACAAAATACCGTGTTCCATCAGGATCTCCTCATGCAGGGCGGGGTCTTTGAAAAGCTCATTGCCATGACCGTTATATCAGAGATTTTTGTTCCGGACATTCATGTTCTCCTGTGAACCTCAGGTGTTGTTACTGGTAGTAGTGGAGGCTAATTCCCAGTAAAGATATCCTACCCTCATAAATAAAGCATTAATTGGCTCGGAAATGGATAAAAGATACGATTCTTAAGAATCCGGGAATTGGGCCGGCACCCGCCCATTATCCTGTTCCTGTATTCCTCAGAAACATCAGAACGTAACGGATCTCCGGATGGTTCCTGAAGGAGAATTGCCGAATCATTTGATGAGAAAACCATCATTCAGGAAATCAGTCTGAAATAAAAGCATTCGTCAGATTTTTGAAGAATTCCAATTGATGCTGATACGCGAAGAAGGTGGATAGCGAGACAGAGTCATTGCACATTGATAATGAGAGATTCCTTCCTGATTCTTCATTCGTCCAGATGCTAGCTTATGGTCTCGCATTTCCCGGAAATTTGTGAGATACTTGTGAGAGTCACCCGCCTCAGGCTTCTCCGAGGCACGGCGGGTCGCGGTCGTGTTCCCAGATTACTAAAACGTCACTTTTCGAAGATACTATTCTGGTGACTGAACCGCCGCGGGGGCGTCCCTTCTGGGGCGGCGGCGTTCATCGTAATTCGATACAAAAAACTGCCTTCCTGACGAAAAAATAAAATAAAAACTGAATAGGGATTATTTTCTGATGCGGTATGCCGCAACCAGGAAGCCGCAGACAATCGCTACTGCGGCAAACGACACGAATGGTGAAAGCGGGGCATAGGTCGTCTTCGAGGCAACCGGGGTGGCTGCGGGACCAGGTTCTGTGGTTGGAAGGGACGTTATCTGAGTCGGGGGTGAAGTGGGTGTCACCGTTGGAGAAACCGTCCTGGTCCGGGTAGCAGTTACGGTTGGAGTCACGGTCCCGGTGGCGTTGGTGACCTGGAATTTTCCATAGACACTTTCCTTGTTCTTCAGCGCTTCAGGAAATTCCGGTTGCAATCCCAGCGCCTTGTTGAAAGACTGGAGGGCATCCTGGTATCTCCCGAGGGCAGCATACACCAGACCTTTGTTATTCCAGACTTCGGCATTCCTGACCGTGAGCTGGGTTGCCCTGTCATACGCGGCAAGTGCATCCTGGTACCTGCCAAGATCCATGAATACAAGCCCCTTCTGGTTCCATCCGTCGACAATCCCGGTATCAAGGGAGGTGCACTTGTCATAGGCGATAAGTGCGGAAGCAGAGTTGTTCAGCATTCGATAGGAATACCCCTGATTGCAGTATGCTTCTGCACGACCGGCCTGGATTGCAAAGAACGCGTCGTATGCAGTGACTGCTTCTGAATACCGTCCAAGCCTGAACAGGGCAAATGCCCGGGCATTCAGGGCATTCTGGTCGGACGCTCTAATGGCAAGTGCCTGGTCCGCTGCGTCGATCGCACCAGTATACTGCATCAGGCCATTCAGCGCAACCGCCTTACCGGAAAGGGCAGATCCATACTTGCTGTCAAGGGCGATTGCGTTGTTATAATACGTGAGCGCCTCAGCGTAGTTTCCTGCTGTCAGGGCGTACTGCCCTTTTGTATACCAGTCGAGAGCATCTTCCGCATTCACCACGGGGATGCACAAAAGACCTATAAGAAAAACCAGACACAGTGCCTTTGACTTCATAATCTCATGACGAAATTCCTCTTAATCGCTGATGAATGTATTGTTTCCCGTGGTACTTTTTTCGTGGACTACGAGCGTTGCCGAAGACTGGCAGGATGAAAAAAATTCTGCTGAACACGTTTCATTTCGAGCTTTTCTGAAAATCCGGGGATCAAAAACACTCATGAAATTCTCTGACCCGATCATGAAAACACTATCCTGAATATAGGGCCGGTTCAATCATATAACCAGAGCTATCTGGATAATATATTACCGGTAAAAGGAAAATGGTAAGATAATGGATTGCAGTATCCGGCAATGAGCTGTTCAACCTGATTTCCATTATCCTTCATCAGGGGAAATGATGAGGGTCATTTAAGTCAAAGAAAATATCCGATAACAATTGGTGTTATCTTGGAGATTTATCGTTATTTTACTTAATCCAACTCAAAAAAAGCTTATTTAAAATAAAAAAACATAAATAATATAACTATTAAATCTATTGATCAAGGCACCATTCCGGGAGAAAAAACATATGAAACTATGGTCGGCAATTTTTGTACTCTGCCTTCTTGCATCAAGCGTGCAGGGGGTCTTTGCGGTAAAGGAATCCGGAGACACGGATGGGGGAGTTATCTCTGAAGCACCCGTGAATCCGGAATATGTTGAATATAAAGCCTCACCATCTCCTGAATGGGCGGAAAATGATAATTCCAAAGACCAGCTTGGGTACATCCCGGAACCGGCTGATACCACTCATCTCAAGGGAAAAAAGGTCTCAAAAAAGGCCCTGGAAGCAGAGGTGCTTGGAATATCCGACGTGATTGCTGATACAGGTGAAATCGTGTCTGCTCCTGCAACGTACGATCTCCGGACCCTGGGCAGAGTGAGCCCGGTAAAGAACCAGGGATCCTGCGGGAGCTGCTGGGCGTTCGCTTCGTACGGGTCAATGGAATCCGAGGTGCTTTCCAGTCAGCAGTTTGATTTTTCCGAGAACAACCTGAAAAACACCCATGGGTTTGATTATGCGGCCTGTTCCGGGGGAAATTCCCAGATGGCAACCGCCTACCTCGCCCGCTGGAGTGGTGCGGTCGCAGAAGCCAGTGACCCGTACGTTGCATCAAGCACAACCTCTCCCACGGGTCTGCCGGTACAGGGATATTCCCAGGAAATCCTCATGATCCCCGGTCGTTCAGGTCCGCTGGACAACACCAATATCAAAAATGCCCTGCAGACGACCGGTGCCCTCTATACAACCATGTACTGGAGCAGCACCTACTACAACGCTGCAACCAAAGCCTATTATTACGGTGGCACGTCAGGTTCCAACCATGCGATTACCATCGTAGGATGGGACGATTCCTACAGCAGAACCAATTTCCTGAGCGCACCCCCCGGAAATGGTGCGTTCATCATCAAGAACAGCTGGGGCACCTCGTGGGGGGATAAAGGGTATTTCTATATGTCCTATTATGATTCCCGGGTCGGCAAGAGCCTTGCCGCTTTTACAGGAGAGCCGGCTGCACCCTATAACCGTATCTACCAGTATGATCCCCTTGGATGGATTTCGAGCATGGGATACGGGTCCAATACAGCCTGGTCGGCAAATGTATTTACGGCAACTTCACCGGAAGCAGTATCAGCGGTTGGATTATCCACAAACCAGATCAATACCGCGTACCAGGTCCGCATCTATACCAATCCCACCCAGGGACCGCTGAACAGTGCCGGCCCGGTAGCTACGGTCTCGGGGACTATCGGGATTCCTGGATACCATACCGTTAAACTCCCGACACCCGTCTCGGTCAAAGCCGGGGAGAAATTCTCCGTTGTTGTCAAATTCCAGACACCGAACTACAACTATCCCATTACTATCGAGAAACCTGTAAGCGGGTACTCCGGCAAAGCGACCGCTGGTACGGGGCAGAGTTTCATAAGCAGCACCGGAACCGCCTGGACAGACCTCACAGCAAGTGTTCCCAATGCGAATGCATGCCTGAAAGCATATACCGTCAAAACCACGACATCGGCAACCGCACAATTAGCCGTCACCGATCCGAATGGCGGGGAATCCTTTGTCATGGGAGCTGACCCTGCGATTACCTGGACATCATCCGGAGATGTGGGATCCTCTGTAAAGATTGAATTACTGAAGGCCGGTGTAGTGAGCCAGACGATATCGACCTCCACACCCAACGATGGAACGTACAGCAGCTGGACGATTCCCTCGACACTGGCAACCGGGACCGACTACCGGATCCGGGTAACCAGTACGGTGAGTGGTTCGATCACCGATACGAGTAATAATTACTTCACCATCTCACCTGCATCCACAATCGCGGTTACCTCCCCGAATGGCGGGGAATCCCTGATCCGGGGGACCACCCCTAAGATCACCTGGACATCAACCGGGAGCGTGGGATCCTCTGTAAAGATAGAGTTGCTGAAAGCGGGAGTAGTAAGCCAGACGATATCGACCTCCACACCCAACGATGGTACGTACAGCAGCTGGACAATTCCATCGACACTGGCAACCGGTACTGACTACCGGATCCGGGTAACCAGTACAGCGAGTGGTTCGATCGCCGATACGAGCAACACGTATTTCACCATCGCTTCTGCAACACCCGTGTCCTCAATTACGGTTACCTCCCCGAATGGCGGGGAATCCTTTACCCCGGGAGCTGACCCCGCGATCACCTGGATATCAACCGGGAGTGTGGGATCCTACGTGAAGATAGAGTTACTGAAAGCGGGAGTAGTGAAACAGACGATATCGACCTCCAGTCCCAATGATGGAACTTACAGCAGCTGGACCATTCCTACGACGCTGACAACCGGGACCGACTACAGGATCCGGATAACCAGTACAACAAGTGGTTCGATCACCGACACGAGCAATACGTATTTCACCATCACCCCGGTAACCCTTGCGTCCTCCATCACGGTTGCTTCACCCAACGGTGGGGAATCCCTGATCCGTGGGACCATTCCTAAGATCACCTGGACATCAACCGGGAGCGTAGGATCCTACGTAAAAATAGAGTTGCTGAAGGCCGGTGTAGTGAGCCAGACAATATCGACCTCCAGTCCGAACGATGGTACTTACAGCAGCTGGACCATTCCTTCGTCAATGGCAACCGGTACTGACTACCGGATTCGGATAACCAGTACAACGAGTAGTTCGATTACCGACATGAGCAACACTTATTTCACGATCGCGTCCGCACCACCTGCGTCCACAATAACCGTTACCTCACCGAATGGTGGAGAATCCCTGATCCGGGGAACCACTCCTAAGATCACCTGGACATCATCCGGGAGTGCAGGATCCTACGTAAAAATAGAGTTGCTGAAAGCGGGTGTAGTAAGCAAAACGATATCAACCTCCAGTCCGAACGATGGAACTTATAGCAGTTGGACCATTCCTTCGACGCTGGCAACCGGTACTGACTACCGGATACGGATAACCAGCACAACAAATGCGGCTATCACGGACACAAGCAACAATTACTTCACCATTCGTTCATAACCTAACCGCTCCTGCTGTCATGGTTACGATGACTGACAGGGGAAGATCTCCTCTTATTTGATGAAAGCAATTGCCTGGTGATGATGCTGTTGTCTCCGTTATCAAACGTTGGCACTTATCAGTCTACGAGGTTCGTGTGTTTCCCGATTCCGGTCCTGGAGTTCTTTGCTGTTCCTGATGGAACATCTCACCGGAAAGTTCGAAATACTGAATGGTCCCTTTAACAGTGCCAACGACTAAACCCTGGTGGTTCGCTGCACAGATCGCATTGTAAACGGTATCAGTCAGTTAAGCGCACCTGTCTTCTCAGAAATGCAACTCACTTTATGCTGCCAGGATCGAGTTTCTTATCAATAGGTAAGGATAGTGGCTCTCTTTGCTTCAGATCATCCAGCCTTTGCCCTGCCTGCAAAAAATCTCATGAATCACAATAAAGCGAGAATCCTATGTGGAAAAACAGGAACTATACCCTTTGAATGAATAATCTCACGAAAAAATTTCCTTTCATTGCAGATGATGTAGTATGCCGGACATGAAAAATCCCGGAAAATGCATCACAAATTAAGTCTGCCGGATATTTCGTATAAACAGAATACAATCAGATGGTATCATCACGATGCTCACCAGTTCAATCATATAACCGGAATTATCTGGGCAATATATACCGGTTCAACACGAACCCATGATATTATGACAATCCGGGTCCGGCTGGAAATGATCATTTTCGCATTTTCTCATTTCTCCTCAAGGAAATGAAGAATATGGCAGGAATTCTGAATTCGTTGTGATTTTTATGTTCCAGTTTGCGATTCATCCATATTCTGTCGTTATTTTCAATAAAAAAACTCAAAAATCGAATATTTCAAAATAAAAAATTTTATATATAAAATCTATCTAGTACGTACATAAGGCAGTTTTAGTTAAGGAGGAAACGCGTGTGAAACTATGGTCGGCAATTTTTGTTATCTGTCTTCTTGCATCAACTGCGCAGGGAGTTTTTGCTGTGCAGGAATCGGGAACGGGTACGGATTCGGGTATTATCTCCGAGGAACCCCTGAATCCGGAATATATTGCATATAAAAATGCCTTTACGCCAATTGAATGGTTGAAAAACATACTGTCACAAGAGAAACTCGGGTATATTCCGGAGCCCGCTGACAGCACTCATCTCAAAGGAAAGAAAATCTCGAAAAAAGCCCTGGAGGCCGAAGTGCAGGGAATATCCGATGTACCCGTTGGCGATACGGGTGAGATCGTGTCTGCACCTGCGACGTATGATCTCCGTGACCTTGAAAGGGTGAGCCCGGTAAAGAACCAGGGATCCTGCGGTAGCTGCTGGGCTTTTGCCAGTTACGGATCAATGGAATCCGAAGCTCTTCCCGGCCCGATGTTTGATTTTTCCGAGAATAACCTGAAAAATACTCATGGATTTGACTACGCAGCCTGTTCCGGGGGAAATGCTCAGATGGCGACAGCCTACCTTACCCGCTGGAGCGGGGCGGTGGCAGAATCGGATGATCCTTACGTTTCATCCAGCACTACCTCCCCCACCGGGCTTGCCGTGCAGGAGCACGCCCAGGAAATCCTCATGATCCCCGGCAGGTCAGGACCCCTGGACAATGACAATATCAAATCTGCCCTTCAGACAACCGGAGCACTTTATACCACCATGTACTGGAGCAGCGCCTCCTATAACACCGCAACCAGAGCCTACTATTACAGCGGCACATCCGGTTCCAACCATGCTGTAACCATTGTCGGCTGGGACGATAGCTATAGCAGATCGAATTTCAATCCGGCAGCTCCCGGCGATGGTGCATTTATTGTCAAGAACAGCTGGGGCACGTCGTGGGGAAACAATGGGTATTTCTACCTCTCCTATTATGATTCCAAGGTGGGAGCGACCCTCACGGCGTTTACGGGCGAGCCGGTTGCCAACTATAATCATATCTACCAGTACGATCCCCTTGGCAAGGTTTCGAGTATGGGTTATGGCACCAACATCGCCTGGGAAGCAAATGTGTTCACCGCAACGTCGACGGAATCCCTTGCAGCTGTCGGATTGAATACCAACCAGGTAAATACAGCATACCAGGTCTTCATCTACACCAGTCCAAACCAGGGTCCACTGAACACTGCCGGCCCTGTTACAACGGTCCAGGGGACTATCGGGATCCCGGGATACCATACCGTTACACTGCCAACACCGGTCCCCCTCAACACAGGCCAGAAATTCTCAGTCGTGGTCCGATTCCAGACACCGGACTACAAGTACCCACTCCCCGTTGAGAGACCCATCAGTGGTTACTCCAGTCAGGCGACTGCAAGTGCAGGGCAGAGTTATATAAGCAGCACAGGAACGACTTGGACTGATCTCATAACTATCATGGCCAATGGAAATGCCTGCATCAAGGCGTATACTGTGAACCGGGGATCAACCGTAGCACCGCCTGTTGCGGATTTCACTGGGACTCCCACAAGCGGTACAGCTCCAGCAACCGTGACATTTACTGACGCTTCCAGCAATTCCCCCGCTTCATGGTACTGGACATTTGGTGATGGTGAGACATCCATCTCCAAAAATCCCACGCACACCTATACAACAACAGGATCTTTCACCGTCTCTCTGACCGCATCGAATTCGGGCGGTAGTAATAAGCTCACAAAAACCGGGTATATTGCGGTCACAGCACCTGTAACCCCGACCCCGACGCCTACCGTTACACCTACTCCAACACCGGCAATAATCTTACCGGCGGCGCAATTCTCTGCGAGTGCAACATCAGGAGTCGCTCCTTTCAGGATAACGTTTACAGACCAGTCTGTAACAACAGGAACCACAACATATTACTGGAAGTTCATAAATAGTGCCGGAACGGTTACCAGTACAAGCACAGCAAAGAATCCGGTTATTACCTATTCCACTTCAGGTTACAAGACAGTCTCGCTGACAGTAACGGATAGTGTCGGGAGCGATACAGAACTTAAAACAAATTATATCTTAATCTCCGTATCTACTCCCACCCCAACCCCCACCCCTACACCTACTCCTACACCTACTCCTACACCTACACCAACTCCCACCCCCACAAATAGCCCAACGCCTTCACCCTCACCTTCCCCTGCCCCTGCGCCAGTGCTGGTGAAAGCGTCCTTCACAGCGTCGGAGGTGAGCGGTCAGCCGCCGTTAACAGTCGTCTTCACCGATACCTCTACCGGAAATCCGACCTCCTGGGAGTGGAACTTTGGCGATGGCGAGACCTCTACACTCAAGAGCCCGTCTCACCTGTATTTGAATGCAGGAATATTTACTGTCACGCTCATAGCAAAAAATGAAAATGGAAACAGCCAGATCGTGAAGAAGAATTATATCAGAGTGCAGGCAAGTAAAGTGCGACAGAAATAGCCTGTCTTTTTTTTTAACCATTGACCAAGCCTATAGGTACGTTATTCATTAAACCGGAAACCATCGTATGTATTGAATTGTACAAAATAAAATCCGGATTCTCGGTGGTTCAAACAAGGATTTGCGTGCTCCTCTGATCAACTTTAAATCCTTCTTTTCACCTATTTCTCATCACAAGAGAATTCTGCTATTCATCCGAAGGGAAGTCAAGTGAAACATACGACAAGAGTAGATCTACCGACACCAGTCATTTTCAACTCGCTTTAATCATCCTGATTGATTATAAAAAAGGAAGTTTAAGAAAAGAGAGCGATTGATCGCTCTGCTTCTCTTTTACGTATTACCCTGGTAAATTGCACAGGAGATTGGTGAAGGATCCACCTGTCCATTCGCAAGCATCATTGAACTCATTGACGCATCCGGCGATTTCATGAGCAGTCGACAAATCTCCTTGTGAATAGGCTTCTGTTATTGCATCCCAGAGATCACCGACATCGCAGACGGAATCTCCACAAGCTTCCTTCAATATCGCCTTGCATTCAGGATACACACACGTAGCGGGATCAATGGGCACAGTTGTATCTGTGCAGTACAGCGGTTCGTAGAGGTTCGTGTTTATCACGAAGGTGCCAAATATGCCTTCTGCCTGTCCCGTCAGGAACATTCCTGTCATCTGGGCAATGGTGTTCTTCTCCAGCCCGCCTGATTTGGCGAGTCTGTTGTAGATGCATTGCCAGCCACAGGATGCGCAGGAGCTGTCAAGCGGGGTTACTGCATAACATACATCGACCGGGTCAACCTCATCGAAGAATGCATTGCAGACTTGACGGCCTTTGGTTGTTCCAGCATTGAACTTTTTGATGTTATTCGCCCAGTATCCGATGGTCAGACCACACCAGGGTTCACCGGGATGTTCACAGACTCCATCAATGCATATCCCATCCTCCTCACACGGATCCCCGTTTGGTACGTTTTCGAACCCGCATCCGGTTTCAGGATCGCAGATGGCGTTCGTGCACTCGTTGTCATCTTCAGGACAAACTATGTCCGTATAGACACAGCCGGTTGCCGGATCACATGTGTCCGTAGTACACTCGCTGTCATCATCGCAGACTACCGGTGTGTAGACACAGCCGGTTGCCGGATCGCACGTGTCTGTCGTACAGTCGCTGTCATCATCGCAGATTACCGGTGTGAACGCACAGCCGGTTGCCGGATCACATGTGTCTGTCGTACACTCGCTGTCATCGTCACAGGTTATACCCGTGAATACACAGCCGGTTGCCGGATCACATGTATCTGTCGTACAGTC
>Ga0105097_10000871_pt1 | contig 14177 bp, 28 predicted proteins | sample PPLLak12cMay2015_FD_87035 | JGI IMG/M metagenome (GOLD analysis project Ga0105097, IMG submission 87035) | Freshwater sediment microbial communities from Prairie Pothole Lake near Jamestown, North Dakota, USA - PPLs Lake P7 Core (1) Depth... | ecosystem: Environmental > Aquatic > Freshwater >... | reverse complement strand
GGGAAATCGTCACAAAATAAAGATGGTTTAAAATATTCATGTAAATTATGTAGAAATGCAGAAAATACATTATATAGAAAGACGCATAAAATAAGATGCTATATTCCCGCTACTGGAATAATTAAAAAATGTAGTATGTGTAAAGAAAAAAAGGCTATTGAGGATTTCGGTAAAAATTGTTGCTTTAAGGATGGACGAAACTATCAATGTATATCATGCTCAAAAATATACGGAAGAAAAATAGAAAAAATCAACAAAGAAAAATTTAGTTCTATTCCTGACAAGACGCTTGAATTTGGTACAAAAATATGTTCGAAATGTAAAAAAGAAAAAATGTTAAATGAGTTTTATCGTAGAAACGGTAGAAAAATAGGAGTTACTTCTTGGTGTAAAACGTGTTGGTCAAAGAAAAGAAAAAATCAATGGAGAAAAGATGAAAAATACAAAAACAAGTTATCTAATTATAATAGGCAATATAACATAAGCCATGTACGCGAGACAAGTCAATACAATGCCAAATATAGTCAGAATTCTTCCAATAAAAAAAATAGAGCGAAAAGAGTGGCACGTAGAAAAAAAACCGATATACACTTTATGATTAAATCCCGATTAATCGCATCATTATATTCTTACATTAAAAGACAAGGAGGTATTAAATCCGATCACACAATGGTTTTAACTGGCTGTTCAATTGAATTTTTGAAAAAGTATATTGAAAATCAATTTACTGATAATATGAATTGGAATAATTATGGAAGAAAAGGATGGAGTATTGATCATATAAAACCGTGTGCATCATTTGATCTTACTAAGCCAGAAGAACAGAGAATTTGTTTTCATTATACAAATTTGAGACCGTTATGGGAAATAGATAACATCAAAAAGAGTTCGTGGTATAACGGTAAACTTTATCGAAAGAATTCTTGACATACACGGCATCATATGATAGGATGATTGCATGAAAAATAAATTTATGAACATTACGGGGCATTGTTTTGGTTGTGGATTTGTTGGCACCATAAGCTTAAAAAATATTTATCCTTCTATATCCAGCAAAGAACCAGTTATTCCATGTCCTGTTTGTCAAAGAGATACTGTGGAAATTGCTTATAGAAATTTTTTACATAAATTTATAATCTCATTTTTATATTCTTGTTATAAAATTGGATGCTCTATATTAAATGCAATACTATGGATAATTGGTCTTGGAATTTTCACTTGTGCATCTGCGTGGATTATTAAGCAATTTGTCAAGATACTTGTATATATGTTTTAAAACAATTTGGGATATATAAGATCACTACGGTAGTAACATATTAAAAATATCCGTCGTTTTAACTGTAATAATACTAAGGGAAGGCGGAAGAAATGAGAAAGCTTAGACAACTCAAGGCGTGGGCATCTGATTTTACTTGTTCTGAATGTGGAGCAAAATTAACTTATTATCACGGAATCATGTCTAAAAAGAATGCTACCAGAGATATGCCAACATATGATCCTAAAATATCATGGAGTGGTTATACGGTGGGGTGGTTTGTTGGCATAAGGAACAAAGAAATATGTCCTGAGTGTGTTGAAATTAAAGAACATGCTGGAATTTTTTATAAATAAAGGAACTTACAGTGCACACGACCATAGTAACGTTAAGAGATGGGACGATAATACGGGGATCTATTAATTATTTTCGTCCTTGTTTTAATTGGTTCACTTTATTTGGTAATGACAGGAAGTTTTATTTTGATGAATGTGAATCAGTAATAACGCCGGATGAAAGAATTAGTATTAACTCGCCGGTAGAGGGAGAGGTTTGTGATGAGATAAAGAGGGCGAAGGGGATATTGGATGATGGGAGGGAGCATAAATGGACAGAGGACGGGAAATTATATCCGGAGAAAAAGTGGGAATGGGAAAAGAGATATGAAGTTTGAGCAAGTATATTTTCAAGTAAAGACGCAAGTAAGGACACAAGCAGAGAACAAAATATGGGTTCCGGTAAGAGCGCAAATATATGATCAAATAAGTAATCGAGTATATAATCACGTATGTATGCAAGAAGAAGCAAGTCAAGTAATAAATCGGTTAATAAATCAAGTAAAGAATCAAGTAGAGCAAAAATTAGATGACAGAAAATTTCATGAGCACTGAATTAAATGATCAAGTATATGATCAAGTAAGTAACCACCAAGTATGGAATCGAGTAGAGAATCAAGTATGGTATCAAGTAAGAGATCAGGTAAGAAATCAAGTAAGAGATCAAGTAATGAGTCAAGTACATAATCAAGTAATGAATCAAGTAGAGAATCAAGTAGAGAATCAAGTAAGAGATCGGGTATGGGATCAAGTAGAGCAAAAATTAGACGACAGATAATTTCATGAGTACTGAATTTAATTGGCAAGTAATGGATCAAATTGTGGATCAAGTAGAGATTCAAGTAAATAATCAAGTATGGAATCAACTCAATAGTCAAATGGGGAATCAAGTACGAGATCAAGTATATAATCAAGTACATAATCGAACGTGGGAGCAAGTAAAGACTCAAGTAAGGGATCAAGTAAAGAATCAAGTAGAGCAAAAATTAGACGACAGATAATTTCATGAGCACTGAATTAAATAATCAAGTATATTATCAAGTATATTATCAAGTAATTAATCAAGCATACGATCAAGCAGAGAATCAAGTATTTAGCCAAGTAATGAGTCAAATAAGGAATCAAGTAGGGAATCAAGTAGGGAATCAAGTAGAGGATCAAGTATATGGTCGAACGTGGGGGCAAGTAAAGACTCAAGTATATAATCAAGTAAGGAATCAAGTAGAACAAAAATTAGATTACAGATAATTTCATGAGAACTAAATTAAATGATCGAGTAAAAAATAAAGTATGGAATCACGTATCAAATCACGTATCAAATCAAGTATGGGCTCAAATATGGGATCAAGTAGGAAGTCAAGTAATTAATCAAGTAGAATATCAAGTAGAGGATCAAGTAGATAATAAAGTATGGGATCAAGTATATAACCAAGTAAAAGGTCAAGTAAGGACTCAAGTATTGAATCAATTAACAAAAGAATTAGACAACAGATAATTTTATGAACACTGAATTATATTATCAAATAATGAATCAACTATGGTATCAAGTAAAAAATCAAGTATGGAATCAAATAGAAAATCAAATAAAGGATCAAGTATATAATAAAGCAGAGCGTCGAGTATATTTTCAAGTATGGAATCAAGTAAGAAATCAAGTATATAATCAAATAGGTTTAGTAAAACGGCAAGTATATAGTCAAGTATATAATCAAGTAAAGAACCGAATAATTTTATGAACAAAGATAGTATAATCACTGGACATCTATCTTCTCGTCAAGTATATATAGATGGGATTGAATTAACACCCACTAAATCATTTAAACATCGTAATCATTCGCCCGATGGTTTTTGTTGGGGCTATGGAGGTTCTGGCCCATCACAACTCGCTTTAGCATTACTATTAGAAGCAACCGATGAACACACAGCATTAAATAATTATCAACAGTTCAAACGGGATGTTATTGCAAATTTACCTGAAAACTTTACACTGAATACAAACATAATTTATAAATGGTTGGAGGAGCATAATGAAAGTGCCAGTACATTTAACCGCATACAGTAATAAAAATGATATCCGTGAAGTAATAATCCCTGATGAAGAATGTAGTAAAGGAATGCCCAAGGTTCAACTATTGGATTTAGTTTTTAAATATGGGCAAAACAATTTCCAGCCTCAAATGCATTTATCTGTAAGTGTTGGAGATGTAATTGAATTAAATCATGAGTATTGGTTTGTTCAGGGACTGGGATTTAAGAAATTATCAGAGAGAGATTATAGACATATGCCAGATCAAGTTGCCATCAAGCCTAAATATTTGAGGAAACTTATGGGAGGCTAATATGGGCGCTCCAGGATATGCTGTTTTTTGTGCTACCGGTCATCTAGTAAAATGGGTAGTATGTCACGAGATAGATGATAAGGAAGTAAAGACATGTCCTTATTGTAAATCCCAGAGATTTTATACGCAATGGAACTGGGGGGATGAGGATTACGAGCAAATTGTACCCTCTCAATGTATAGGTAGAAAAAATGGTGTAATTGTATATGATATCACTAAATTGAAGGAGCAAGCATGACCAAGGAACAAATTCTTAAGAGCATGCAAGACTATGTTATCGAGTTGAAAGTGATGAGTGATAAAGGCAGTATTCTTAAAGAAGCGCTTTCAAAGATGAGTGTTGAAGAAGTGAAGTGGTATGATGTAGAGTTCTGTAAATGGTTGAATGAACAGAAATTCAACCTTCCTAAACAATAATAATCCCACTTCACTTTATATAACCCCTTTATAATCAATTACTTAATTCTGTAGTGGAATCATTTGATGTATAAAAGTTCGAGGTAGTTATATATTTTATTTGACTTCTCTTGCCAGTTTGATATGATGGGAGAAATGAAAGGAATGTTATGAAGCAACTCAAGTTCAAATGTGATAATACAACGCTGACATTATCGCTTAAGAAATATCAGGTAGGCAGCAATAATGTTATTTTTATGGATATTGTGGAAAATGGGATAGAGACAACATTTGCTATTTCCACCAATAGTCAATTACAGAAGATATTGAATTGGTTAATCGAAGCCTCCTTCAAAGTAAAGTAATATTATGAATGTCGGAATTGATGTCCATGGTGTTATAGATCTTTATCCTTCTGCTTTCAAAATTATTACTGCCAATTTAGTTAAAGATTTCCATGGTGTACATATTATTACGGGGCAAGAGTGGGAAAAGATTAAGCCTATGATAGATGATTTAGGAATTCAATATACTCACCATTTTTCTATTGTTGATTATCACAGAAATAAAGGGACGAAGATGTGGAAAGATAAGAAGGGAACATTTTGGATGGACGAGATGGAATGGGTGAGAAGTAAGGGAGATTATATTCATAGAGAGAACATTGATATACATTTTGACGACACATGGGAATATGCTAATTTTATTCCTAATACATGTACATTTATTTTGGTTCCTAAGAAGAATTTTCACGCATTTCAATTCATAGCTCATTTTTTACAATATCATCCTTGACTTACACTGAATGATAGTATAGGATGCAAGCAAATAAAGGACAATAAGTAAATCATAGAAACATAAAGGAGTAGTTATGGGTAATAGAGCTAATATCGTATTTGTTGATAAGTCTGAAGAGCGTGTCTCTCCCAATATTTATTTACATTGGCAAGGTGGGCCGGAATCAGTCTATCCTTTCCTTGATGAATTGGATAGACGTAATGTAAGGGCGGATCAGGATTACGAATGTGCCCGGTTCATTCATATTGTAGGGGAATATATGGATCAAGACAATATTCACTCTTTGTCTCTTGGGGTTGTAAACGGTCCTGAGAATATTACTATTGACGCACTAAACAAGGTTCCTACTGATAATGGTGATAATGGTTTTTATATAGTATGTCGGGAAGTCAAGCCTTATACGGTACGGCGTTTTCTATGTGATTATGAGGCCAAAAACGAGAAGGGAGAAAATACTTATCCTGTGGTAGAAAGGGATAAGAAATGGGTAAATAAAGAGCGCAAGGAGGCATATAAGCACGGGTATAATGTACATAAGAAGGGTCAAGAAACCATTGCGGAATTTTTCAAGAGATCAACCGGTAAAAAGAAGATGCCGGAATGCGATTAATTCTTGACTTCCACTGAATGATAGTATAGGATGTGCGTATGAAAAATAAAACATGGTATATTAAACATTTCGACGCTGGCAGGAGAGTCTGTATGAAAAATCCTAAAATCGGAGATACGGTTATTTGGCCTAGTGGAAAAGCATGGAGATCAGGGAGAAATAAACCGGTATCAGTTCCTTTAATGGGTACGGTTATTGATAAGGAAGATGATGGAACTCTTGTGGTAGAAGATAGTAAGGGTAAGATTGTTTCCGTAAAAGTAGAGGATGTAACATACAATGAACATACAATGAGTAAGAAAAAGAATACGAAGGAGTTTATTACTAGCCCAAGAGTAAAATCTATGGTGTCTATATTGCATCATGTTGGTAGTTTATTGGAAAAAATGACGGATAAGGAATACCAAAAGATTTTAAATAGAAGTAATAAAAAGGAGTAGTATGAAAAAGTGGAGTGGTGAAATTACTGTTTGCGATATATGTCATAAACCATTTGGCAAGCATTTTATTGATGGGAAGACAAGTTATGGACCCTGGGGATTGATGTGTGAATCTTGTCATTCTAAAGTGGGATGTGGACTCGGTATTGGAAAAGGGCAGAAGTATATTACCAAAACCAAAGAAGGCATAGCTGGATTTGAAGAGTAGGATTGTTATAGAAAGCACTTGACTTATACACGGAATGATGATAGGATGCGAATAATAAAGTAAAGGAAAAACATGAAAACGAAAATTGTTATTATGGCATCGGGAGGAGTGGTTAATAGTGTTAGAAGTACGAATCCAAATATAGAAGTAGAGGTTTTGGATTTTGATAACCATGAAGATATTGTAGAAAAGTATCAATCAAGCTTTGCCTATTCCCTGTTTGAGCCCAAGATTAAAGATACAAACAAAGCAATGGATAAGTTTGTAGAAGATGTTATTTGTAAAAAATATCCTAATGTCATTTTTTAATACTTGACCTATACACGGAATGATGATAGGATGCGAATAATAAAGGTGACATATGACTAAGGAACAGAAACAAGCGTATCTTAAAAGTCCAAATCATTGTCCGTTTTGTAATAGTGATAATATTGCTTCCGAGAGTATTCAGGCAGATAGCGATATAGCAACTGCATATGTAGAATGTTTAAGCTGTTCGAAAAAGTGGAATGATATATTTACCATAACCGATGTAGAAGAAGTTGAAGGGCCATGACTAAGGAACAAGAACAAAAATATATTAAAAATCCAACCTATTGTCCGTATTGTAATAGTAGAAATCTTGATGCTGAAGTTTTACACTTGGACGGGAATCAAGCATATACAAATGTAGAATGTTCAAATTGTAAAAAAGAGTGGACGGAAATATATACACTAACACATATAGAAGAGGTTGTAGCACCATAATGAAAATTCCTTATCATTATTCTCTGGAAGTAGCCCATCAAATTGTAGACAAGATTAATATACCTAAAGAAGTTGGCAATTATGTAACCCTTGAATCGTGGTCAAATTGTAGAGAGCAAGGTCTTTGTATTTCTGTAGCTTTAGGTAAAATAAAACAGTGGAAGAAAATTTGCGTAGCCCAGCAAAGGTCTTCCGACAGCATTTTGATTATTGCAGGAAACTCTATGGAATTTGATAATAATAATCAACCATCAGAGGAGATATGGCCGTCCCGTATTACTTTTTCCTATAATGAGCAAAACAAGGCTGCTAAATATATTAAAGATCAGATTATGGAATTTAGTGGATTGGTTAAATAGTTATTGGGTGTAATATGAGAATATTTGTTATTATGGCGAGTCACGATAAAGTAGATCAAGATCGTCCAGATATTAGTTTAGAGGTGTACCAAGCTGAGTCGGTTCTTAATGTCTGTAATCATATAAACGATAAATATGGAGAGGTAATTTATTGGCCTTGTATCGCTCCTCAACTTTCACAAGAGGAACAGGAGAAAGGATTATTGGAATGGATAGCCGAGAGTAATGGAGATGGAGACTGGTATTTTATGATTGGCGAGATAGTTGATGGGTGCCTCCGCTTGCTTTTGGAGTGATAAAATAATAGGTTGATTTAGAGAGGTTAATGGGTGTAGGGCTGAGATGCGAGGTGGAGGTTAGGCCGAGGTGTTAAATCACATCGGCCTTTCTTTTTATTCTGAAGTGGTATGTTATTCTCCCAATATAGCTCTAAATAGGTACTTAATGCCTCAATGGACTTCATAGGATTTATTTACGGTGGCAAAAGCGTATAATAAGGCAAAATTGCACCTATTTCAGTATAATGTGTCCTTGAATGATGGCGAATTGGCTACGTACTTGATTCCATACTTGATCACGCTCTTATTTTGAAAATTCCACTGTAGATTATAAAACGAGAATATGATTGACTATTTATGGGAATGTGATAGGATAGGCGCATGAAAATTGAATTGAAGCATCCTGTATTATCTAAGTGTAGTTCAATCTGTTTTGAGGATATTCTTAAAAGTAGAACAATTGGAGCTTTTTGTGGTAAAGTGAATAAGATTGCTGATTTAATTTCTGAAGTGGAAGATCAGACAGCCAACCCTTTTTATACTCCTTCCTACGATCAAAAAACCATAGATATTTTCGTTTCTAAGAATACTGTCCCTCCCCTTTCCGGTAATAAAGTAGCCAATAAGTTCAAGGGAGATATCTTTGAGCTATTCGTTGAGTTTTTTATCAAGATGTCTCCAGTTGATGATCGTATAGATGTATGTGATTATCAATTAGTTACAGAAGATGACACGGGAGTAGACGGATGGGGATACAACAGGGAAGGAGAAAAGGTTACGGTTCAAGTCAAGTATCGAATGTGGGATTGGGAGTTGAAAGCCATAAAGGATCATTTGGAAACATTCAGATTAACTTCCTTTAAGAAATATGATATAGACCCCAAGGCAACGGGGAGGATGTTAATTATGACCACAGGTAAAGCAATACATTGGCAGACATTAGAAAGAGTATTTTCGGGAAGAGTAAGATGTATCAGTAATAACGCTTCTTATGGTTGTTTAAGGGGCGCAAGTAATAAAACAATTGATGATCTTTTTTCCTTGCAATCTTTAGCGAATAATAATATGATGTTTTGGAAATCGTTTGAAGAAAATATAGGAAGGAAAAAATAATGAACCTGAAGCATGTATTTAAGAGTGAATGCCCGAATATTGAAGAGTTGTTTGCTAATTGCGATACTCTTGACACGTATTTTTCCAACATGAGGAAGCAAGAGGTTAAGACGGAAAACTATATTCGGCATGGGTTTGAAGCATTGATTGAAGCTATTATCAAATGCGAAAAGCGAACAATGAGAATTAAAAAATATTCTCCTGTTGCCTCCTGTCATAGTGATCTTAATATTAGTGGAACCGGTGAGAAAAATAGTGGCAAGAAGGTTACAGTAATGGTATGTTTGGTTGATGATCCCGAAACTCAATTAACAATTCATATGGGGCTTGACTCTTTTATCTCTAATTCTATTGATAAGTTTGGAGTGGACAAGGATGAACCAAAAGGAACGAGAATATTTTCCAATGCTAAAGGGCTAAACGAGAATACGAAAGAACAATTTTTTACTGACAAGAGTACTGCTTTTTACTTCAAATCTGACATTGAAGAAATTATCAATGGCAACCGTAAGTTTTGGTTACGTTTTAAGAATATGATGAAGGGGGTTACTAAGGTTGGAAATCGTAAAGAAATGAACCTTAGAGAGTATCAATCGGAAGCCAGTTATGCTATTGCTGCTAATGCTAAGGGACAGGTGATTCTTCCTACAGGGACAGGTAAATCTCTAATTGCTATTAACGCTCTTTACAATGAGATACGACTGAACCAAGGTAAGACTATTTGTATTTTGATTATGACGCCACGTATTGTTCTTACATATCAGCTTTTGGGAGAGACGATTAGTTATCTGAAGTCTAAAAATATGGATGCTCAATATCTCAATTTGAATTCGGGAAAGTTTGATGATGACAGTATAAAGGAAGCTATGGCGGATATGGGTTTGCCGATTAGAGATATTCCTTCTACTACTAAGGTGGCTGAAATTGAAGAGTGGTATGCGAAAGCGGTTAAAGACAATGTGCCCTTTATTATTTCTGCAACATATCAATCTGCTCCTCAAATTTTAAGCACAAAAATTCCTATTCATATGGCAATACATGATGAGGCACATAATTTGGTTGATGGCATTGGAAGATTTGCGACCGGTGCTAAATTGGATGTTTTGAAGATTAATGGTACTAAGGAATTGTTTTTAACTGCCACTCCTGCTTTCTCTGATTCGGATGAGGGAACAGGAATGAATAACGAAAAAGAATACGGCAAAATAATTTATCGTAAGTCACCCAAGGAAATGATTGATGCTGGCGAAATTGTTCCTCCTTATATTCATCAGATCGTAATTGATGAATACAAGATCAGGAAAAACAAGGCTATTAAGTTGACTCCTGAAAACATGATGGACACGGATATCGAAAAGAATGTTGAGTTCATGGCTTTGGTTATTGAAGAGGCATTTGCTGAACATCTGAAGAAAGTTAAGGAGTATTCTTGCGCTCCTGAAAAAATTGGTGCCAAGATGTTAGTGGTATGTAAAGGGGAAGATACATTCGGTAGTTTCTTCAATTCCGAGGGCTTTAGTGAAATGAAGAAGAACAACCCCACCATTAAGTTTTTCGGTATTTCCAGTAGGTTTGGATCGTGGATTGATGGGGAGCAAGTTCCGGTTCAAGGTGGATGGTATAAAGAACAATTCATGCTTTCTATCAGGAATCTAAAGCAGGAAGATAATGCTGTAATTCTTCATATTGACATGTTGGGAGAAGGAATCGACGTACCAGGAATTACAGGAGTATTGCCATTTAGGGATTTGGGGACAATCAAATCCTGTCAAACTTTGGGACGGGCGATGAGATTGGTTCCGGAAGACAGGGTTAGTTTTTATTCTGGAGTGAGAGAGGCGAGAGATACTAAGAAGATGATTAAGCCTTTTGCATGGGTTCTTGTTCCTGTTTACTCCATTACTCATAAGGACATGGAGCAAAGGGTGATGGAATTGGCTATTAAGATTCGGGATGAGTATGGGTATATGCCTTTTGAAACAGCATCTTCTTCTGAAGGAGGGATTAGGCATGAAGAATTGGCTCTTCCCGACTATGGATTAGGTAAGCGTCCAGACGAAATTACATTAAGGCATAAAGTTGAAGATCCCTACTTTGTTGCCTTGACTTCTAAGGTAATTGATGATAGTGTAATTGGAAATGACGATGATATGTTTGACATTATCAGGAAAACCTTGAATCTGGTAAAATGAATATACAAGACAAGAAAGCATTGGAGGAATACTTCAAGCAAGACCCTCACTGGATTGAACGTGCCAGGGAGTTATATTGCGAGAGGGTTTACAAGGATTCTACTGCTTCTCAAAACGTACCGACTCCCGAAAATCTGTGCAAGGAAATGGTAGGGAAATTGAGGGAAAATTGTGAATTAAGTAATAGAAGTATCTTGACTTTGAACGTGGAATTTGTTAGTGTATTGGGCAATGAAGACATTACATTCTTTTCTGATTGTCCGAAGAAAAGCAAGTATATTAAAGGGTTCTATCCGAATGTTAAAATCATTGAAGGTGATTTTCTAAAGTGGGAGACGAATATGCAGTTCGATAATATTGTTATGAATCCGCCGTATCAGAAAGAAAATCAAGGCGAGTCAAGAAAAAATATAGTTGTTTGGGATAAGTTTGTCGTAAAAGGATTGTCTCTTTGTAAAGATAATGGTTATTGCGCCTTTATACACCCCCCCTCTTGGAGAAAACCAGAACACAAAATATATGGCTTAATTTCGGAGTATGCCATTCCGTATTTGAAGATATACTCAAAAGTTCAGGGGAGAGAGGTGTTTGGTGTAACAACGAGATTTGACTGGTATATCCTAAAAAAGAGCAATGCCCTGTGCCAAACCTCAATATGTGATGAAAAAAGGGATGTCCATAGTATTGCTTTGAAAGATTATAGTTTTATTCCTAATATTATTGACCCCGTATTTTCGAAAATATTGGCAAAAAACAACGAAAAAACTTGCGATGTTCTGTATTCAACCTATCATCATGCCCAAAACAAAAATAGAGTTGTAAAAGACCCCACCGCCGCCTATAAATATCGGTGTGTCCATGGTATTAATTTAGGCGGAAATGTTCAATATAGATATACTAATGATATTGGTGGAGGACTGTTCGGAGTACCTAAGATAATTATTTCAATGAACGAGAAGATTCACGATGCAATTATTGATTTAGATGGCAGTCTTGGAACCACAGAAATATCTTTTGCGCTAAAGGTCGAAGGGAAAGAGGAAGCTGAAAATATTAAAAAAGCTCTTGTTTCTGACGGCTTCAAGAAAATACTGGCCTATACGAAATGGGGCATGTTCCAAATTGATTATCGCATGTTCAAATATTTCAAGAAAGATTTTTATCGAATGTTCTTGTAGTTTGAATTTAAATTGGTATAATATTTACATAGATAAATTATAAAATTAGTATTGGAGTCATAATGCACAAAATTAACTTGTATTTTTATCATATTATATCTAAGCCCGATTGTTTCGTTAATGGGTTGCCCTGTTGCGGTTATGGTTCTCAAAACGTAAAAGTAGATGGCGCTCTTGGTATCCGTCCCATTGAACTTGATAAAGATCCAGAAAGAATAATGGTCCAACGTATAGGACCAGAATTAGACAAATATAAAATTAGATTTTATTTCACAAATATTCAACCTGTCGGAACTATGCCACAAGTAACCAAAATGGCAATTAACGACGATGATATTGTTGTAAAATCATTATTGGTTGACGGATCATTGACCTTGCCTATATTAGAAAATCAAATTCACTCAATTGATATCTTTTTTGATTATTCAAAATTTGATCATCAAAATGGGATGCCTAAATCGGGAAAATACTTTATTGATATAGAAATTAATTTTGATCCACAAGACGTATGGGAAGACTAAAATCCCTCTTAACTTCTCTTAACTAAATGATAGTATGCGCTTATGAATACTGAATTTGAAGATGCTGAAATGGATGAAATGATGGAAAAATTACAACCTAAAATTTCCAACAATCTTTCTTAAAAATAAAAAGGATTTTTGTGGCTGATTCTTGTATAATATATACAGATGAACCGCCAAATTCATAACAGTATAGTAAATAGTAAAAAGCCCTTTAATAGTGTTCCTGTTGAACTTGGCGGTTCTCTAAACACTGTTCTAGGGCTTTTTGTTTTGGGAGATAAAGATGGAAATTATACAAGAAAAAGAAGATTATATTAGGGTAAAATGTAAGAGCGGTACAATATATAGATTATATAAAAGATATTGTAAAGAATGCGGTAATATGGTTTATGTAAAAGCGTGTAAAAAATGCAAAAATAATACGTGCATAAAGTGTTCGGCAAAAATAAATGGAAGAAATAGAATAGGAGTAAAGGCAACAGAAGATCATAAAAGAAAAATTAGCATTGCAATAATAAAATCGCATAAAAACAACACATATGGTTTTAGAAAAAGGCCATATCAACAAGCTAGCTTTGATGCTTGTTACAATTCCTATAAAAGAGAAGCATTAGTTAGACACATTGAATGGGATATAACTAAAGACGAGTTTAGGGTTTTAACAATGCAAAATTGCCATTACTGTAACAAGAAACCTTCTCAAACTAGAAATGTAAAAAATAATATGAATGGCAATTATATTTATAGTGGATTAGATAGGGTTGATAACAACACTGGTTACATTTTAGATAATATTGTTCCCTGCTGTAAAGAATGTAATTTCGCAAAAAGAGCAATGACTAAAGATGATTTTATTGCTATGGTAAAGAGAATATATGAGTTTCAATTTAAAAGAACTTGACTTAAAATTAAAATAATGTTACTCTTATCTATATGAAAAATGATATAGACTTCAATGATCCTGATTTTGATGAAATGTTGGAAAAACAAAACACAAACACCAACACTGATAGTCTCCCTAAACAAAAATTTCTAAAAACCGCAACAAGAATTGAGAACGACTCGATTTTATTCTATTATGCAAAACAAGTTCTTAATAACGAATCAACGAATAGCTGCTTCTACCGCTTTTTAGATGAAAATAATAAGATCATAAGTTTCTATTCTGCTAGAAATTTTGCGGAAGATAAAAAAATAAAAAAATGTAACTTTGAGATAAAGTTTACAGAATTAAAACTAACTCGACCAGATATAGCTAGATATATAGAAAAGCTAGAAAATCGTAAATCTCGCCGACAAAAAACTGCCGAAGACTTTACGCCTCCTAAACTAGTCAATGAAATGCTTGATAAACTTCCTAAAGACCAATGGGAAGAAAATAAGACCTTCTGTGACCCTGCTTGCG
>Ga0105097_10000870_pt1 | contig 14181 bp, 8 predicted proteins | sample PPLLak12cMay2015_FD_87035 | JGI IMG/M metagenome (GOLD analysis project Ga0105097, IMG submission 87035) | Freshwater sediment microbial communities from Prairie Pothole Lake near Jamestown, North Dakota, USA - PPLs Lake P7 Core (1) Depth... | ecosystem: Environmental > Aquatic > Freshwater >... | reverse complement strand
AGCGATGGGTCGGCATAAGAAACAGAGGCACAAATTAAAAATACTATACCGAACAATTGTGTTAATCTTGTCTTTTCCATAAAGTACTCCTTTGAATTATCAGTCTGCCTGAAAATCCATAAATTACCAGGTGTAGTGGACTTTGTAGGTTATTGTTTTTTCCTCGCCCGGGGGGACCTCGACACGAAATTCTATTGTCTGGCTCTCGGTCTTCTCGAAGTCCTGTGATTTCTCGACAATGTCCCAGTTAATCCAGCGGTAAAGATGCTCGACAATCCTAAATTCCACTGTGTCCTTTTCCTTATGGTTGCGGACCTTGATTTCGAAGGTTTCATCCAGCCAGTCGGCATCGTAATCTGCCCTGAAGTTTGTTCTCTTTCTTTCGCCGATTAAATCGAAGGCGTTGCCGATATATACGCGGATTTTTTCATCCTTCGGTGTATGGTCAATCATATTTTCGCCGATGAATTCGAGCTGCCCGTCATCATCCGTTCTATAGAACCGCAGGATGCCGCGAGGCAGCGGGATTCCGAGATTATTTTCTTTTGTGTTTTTGAATTCGCGCATAACCCATACCTTTGGGTTGCATTCTGTGCCGTATTCCTGATTGCGCCGGATGCTCTCGTAATCATATCCGCGGTACCGGCTATCGATTTTTACGCCGTCATAAACATAAAGATTTTTACTTTTGATTCCTTCTGCGCGGACAAACTCAACCTGTTTTGTCTGCCGGTCACGTAATGTCGTGGGATTATTCAGGGTATAAAGATGATATTCTTCGAAAGCCTTCTCCGAAACCGTCGGTGCCATTTCTGCAGGCTTGCCGGCATAACCGCCGTATCCTCCATACCTATCTCCTCATTCAGGCTGGATTTTGCTGACGTCTCCAGCCATAAGCTTTATTTTGGCATTTTCAAATGTCCTTCCAGTCTGGTTATCCATCGTGACCCAGCCGATCATATCCAGCTCATCGCTTGTTTCTTTTGCAAGCATGCTGTAATCAGCCTCCCAGCTCATCCCTCCTGTAACATAGCTAAGCTCGGCATCGAGCTTGCCTGCCTCGTCGGTTTTTATTTTCCAATCAAGAGCAGGTTTCAAAATGGTGTCATCCGTCAGCGACGGGAATAGCGGTTCTCCCGGCAGACTGAAACGCAGCTTGCCGTCAACCTCAATAATCGGCTGGCCTGTGCCTGTTGTTCCGCTGGAGTAATACATCTGGCTTTGTGTATATCGCGAGCCGTATCTTTGGAAAGCCTGCTGATGGGGAACATAGCCTGAACGGATTATCTTGCCCTTGATAATCTTTTTTTCGCCGTCCTTTTCGATAGTCTGAAAATCAATTTGCTTTCCTTCATAAAGCGAAAGAAGCAGCCCCTGCGAGATTGGGTCTGCACGGTAGTTCTGCTCGAGAATCTGCAGATTTTGCTTTCCTTTAGGGTCTCGCAGTATCACTGAATCAGGCTCAAGATGCATAGTGATGTCATTAAATTTTACGTCATTTGTGCCTTTCTTCAGATTCAGGCCGATTTGCTCCCGAACCACCGCAAAATTCTGATTATAAATAGTCAAAGACGGGTCTCCAAGACAGGCCGTGCATAAAACCACAAGCAGCAGCACTGTAATTTGTGTTAATTTTTTGAATCTCATAAAATTCTCCTTTCAAAAAATGTTTATATTACACTAACCATACGTTTGCGGACCGTTTCCTTTATTCGTTATAACGCACCTGGATAACAATGGTTGAATAAAAAATTCCCGTACAAGTTAAATTATATATAGTTTATTATCAGGTTATTAACTGGGCAAGTAAAAGTTATGTAAAATTTTGGTCTTTGAGTGGTTAAAAAAGAAGATTAAGCAAGCCCTGTCAGCAGCCGATAAAACGTTAGTTTTTTAATTACATTGAAAGAGGGCTGTATGAGCGAAATGACTGTAAAATCCGAAATAGAAAACAACCTGTATCAGGATATTATGGACAATGTTACCGACGGCATATATTTCCTGAACACAGACAGGGTCATTACATACTGGAACAGGGGCGCTGAGAGGATTACCGGCTTCACAGCAGAGGAAGTTGTAGGCAGCAAATGTATGGACAATATACTTGTCCACGTTACAGAGACCGGCGAAAGCATTTGTCATTCTGACGGCTGCCCCGCATACAAGGCCATACAGACCGGCCGGCTTATTGAGACAGGACTTGTTTACCTGCATCATAAAGATGGTCACCGCCTCCCAGTTTCGATAAGAGTAAATCCGGTGAGAAACAGTTCAGGCCAGATTACTGGGGCAGTAGAGGTATTTGCAGAGCGTAAAAGTAAGGAATGGGTCGAGGCTGAGCTGGCACGACTGAAAAGACTTGCGATTGCCGACAATTTGACGGGTGTATGGAACAGGCGTTACGGCGAAATGAAGCTGCAGTCAGCTATAGGCCAGTTCGCAAGATATCAATGGCCCTTCGGAGTTTTATTCTGCGATATCGATAATTTCAAAAAGCTAAACGATACTTACGGCAGCCAGTTCGGCGATAAGGTCCTGCGGATGGCGGCACAAACTCTCGTTTCCTGCAGCCGCTCGTTCGACACAGTCGTAAGATGGGCTGGTGAGGAATTCGTCGTAATAATTGTAAATGTTCAGCCCGCGTATATTCGTGAAATGGCCGAAAAATTGCGCGTGCTCATCGAAAACTCATTTATCTTCCATCAAAACAAAAAGGTTTCAGTGACTGTGTCCATCGGGGCGACTTTGTGCAGGGCGGACGATACTGCCGACACAATTATTCAAAGGGCCGATGCGCTGATGTACCAGAGCAAGAGGCTTGGCAGGAACAGAATTGCCTTCGAATGAGAATAATGGTTGGAAAATTATTTTGCTTTGGAACTTCTAACCGTATCATTTTATGCCTTTTCTCAAAATGCACGCGAATTCCGTATTAATTTCGTATCTTGTTTAATATATGCTGTTTTGATAATATAGCTGCGTTTTATTTTTTTATATGGAGCGTTTTAATGTCGGAAGAATTGCATCTGCCCTCGAGCGTATCGAAAATAAATATTGACGGCAAGGATGTTTTCCTTGTCGGAACTGCGCATGTTTCGAAAGAGAGCGTCGAAGATGTCAAGACGGTGATACAGGCAGTCCAGCCCGAGAGTGTCTGCATCGAGCTTTGCCATGCAAGATACAAGGTGATGACCGACAAAGAGGCCTGGCGAAAGATGAACATTTTCAAGATTATAAAAGACAAGAAGGCTATGTTTCTCCTCGCCCAGCTTGTGGTCAGCTCCTTTTACCGAAAGCTCGGTGAGAAGCTCGGCATTCAGCCCGGAGCAGAAATGCTCGAGGCTATAAAACAGGCCGCTCAGGTGAATGCAAAAATTGTGCTTGCCGATAGAGACATTGAGATAACGATAAAGAGGGTTTGGGGTTACCTTGGATTCTGGAACAAACTGAAAATGCTGATGGGAATGATGATGAGCATAATGGTAGGCGAGGAGATAAACGAGGAAATGGTAGAAAAACTTAAGCGCGGTGATGAGCTTGAAAACGCCCTCGCGGAATTTGCAAAAAAGTTTCCTGAGATTAAACACCGCCTCATCGATGAGCGTGATATTTACCTTTCCCAGAAAATCCGCAATGCACCGGGCCAAAAAGTCGTTGCAGTGATCGGGGCAGGGCACATTCCGGGAATAACAGAAAACGTCAAAACAGAGCAAAGCGTCGAGCAGCTCATAGAGACGCCGCCGCCGTCGGTATGGGGTGAAATTTTCAAATGGGGAATACCGATTGCATTTGTTGCAATATTAGTTTACGGCTTTTGGCAAAAGGGTTTGGAAGATTTATTAAAATCACTCAAGATATGGTGTCTTGTCACAGGAGGTTTTTCAGCAGCAGGGGCGGCAATTGCGTTCGGTCATCCTCTCTCAATACTCACAGCTTTTATTGCGGCTCCGATTATGACACTTCATCCCCTTTTGGCTACTGGCTGGTTTGCAGGCCTTACGGAGGCATACATCAGGAAACCGACCGTTGATGATTTCGAAAAGCTGCCGGAGTCAATCTCGACAATGAAGGGATTTTGGAAAAATCATGTCACCCGAATTTTGCTGGTGGTCGCATTTTCAAACATAGGTGCTATGATTGGGAGCTGGACAGCCGGCGGCTGGCTCATCAAACGGATTGCTGAATGATACATCCTTATTTTCTGAAAACTTTTTTCAGCGTTATTCTATTACGATTTCAAATATGCCGCCTGACCAGTCCTTCTGAAGCTCTATCTCAATCTTCAGTGCATTTGTCTCTATCGCATCGAACCGCACATCGTTGAATTTGTCCTTCTCCACATAATACGGCGTATTATTTTTCACAGGCACCCAGTTTCCCGCATCGTCCCGGTAAAGAACCTTCCACGCCTTCGGCACCCTGCACTCTCCGCCGCCCGTATCATCGAACCAGTAAATTTGCACGCTCGAAAGCTTCTGCTTATTGTCCCATTCGAACTGCAGCCACTCTGTACTTCCCTTTTGCGGCCAGAAGTCAAGCTGCAGCGTCGATGTGTCCGATGAGCTCTTCGGAATTATCTGGTCCTTTATCGCATCCAAAGACACATGAACATACGAAGCCGTTGTCTTGCTTTTATAAGTTAATGTCGCCATCGGCTCAGGCCTTGCACCCGAAGGCAGCCGCGCCGGCCACACCGTCATCTCAGAACCTCCCCTGTGCGCCCACGCATAATACGGTATCGCAACAAAATCCTTCTCACCCTTCGCAACGGGATTGCCCGCATCATCCCTTGCTGCTAATTGTGCCTTCCCTGTAATGACCTCAACTCCATTGAGCATATCTTTTCTGAAAGCTGTTGATAGCTTCGCATTATCAGGTATCACAAGGTTAGTGACCTTGCCATCATTGTCTTTGCCCTCAAGACAATACACAATCGGTCCCCTCTGAAGCGCAACCTTGCCTTCATTCGTTACTATATTCTCATTGGATATTATCCTCCTTACAGGCATAGGAAGCTCAAGGGCAATCTTATCTCCCGCCTTCCATTTGCGGCTGATTTTGCACAAGCCTTTTTCAGGCTCTACATAAACGGCCTTGCCGTTGACCGTCAAAGAAGGCTTCTCGCTGTTCTTATCTATAAAATGATACAGGTCGCTTGGAACAACCTCATTTCTTGCCCACCCCGGTATCCTGACAAACACAGTAAACTCCTTTTCCTGCTTCGGCTCGATTGTGATATCTATCTTGCCGTCCCATGGATAATTTGTTTTCTGCGTAACTTTTACTGTATTGTCATCAGTCTTAATCGTTGCCGAACCGCCTATAAATAAATTAACATAAACATCATTGCCCTTGTAGGCATACGCATATCCCGGAATGGAAGGTATGAACCTTGCCACATTCGATGGACAGCACGCACATCCGAACCACGGGCTTCTTGAATGATGGCCTGTCGATTCCAAAGGATTGGGATAGAAGAACCTGTCGCCCGAAAGCGATACTCCTGAAAGTGCGCCGTTGTAAATTATCCTTTCCAGCACATCTATATACTTTGCATCATCGTGCATAAGGAACATCCGCTCGTTCCACAGCGCATTTGCAATAGATGCGCAGGTCTCGCAGTATGCAGTCAGGTTGGGTAATTCATAATTGCCTCCGAAGCCTTCGTGCCCGCCTGCAGCCCCTATGCCGCCTGTGATGTAAAGCTTCTTTGTGATGACATTGTTCCATATCGTATCGATTGCCTTTACATAGCTTTTATCTCCCGTAAGTGCCGCCACATCCGCCATTCCTGTGTATAAATAAGCAGCCCGCACAGAATGTCCCACCGCCTCCGTCTGCTCTACCACAGGTATATGGTCCTGGCTGTATGTCCCGTAAAGCCCTCCCTTGCCGTCCGGCCCTCTGTTGCCTAATCTTCCACGCTGGTCGAGGAAAAATTTTGCCTGGTCAAGATACTTTTTGTCGCCTGTCACCCGGTATAGCTTGCAAAGCGCTATTTCTATTTCCTGGTGCCCCGGCGGGTCTGTCCTCTTGCCCGGACCGAAAACACTGCATACTAAATCGGCATTCTTTATCGCTATATCCAGAAATTGCCGCTCGCCCGTCGCAAGATAATGCGCAGCCGCCGCCTCGTACATATGACCGGCCGTATAAAGCTCATGATTCGACCCTATATTTTCCCAAATCCTCTGCGGCCTTTTTTCCGGAATCGAATAATAAGTATATAAATACCCGTTCTCCCACTGTGCCTTGCCCCATATATCAATCAGGTTTTCAAGATAATCACGGAGCTTCTGGTCAGGACTTACCTGCAGTGCATAAGCCGCACCTTCCATAATTTTATGAACGTCCGAATCATCGAAATGCGCCCCGACCCGTTTGCCTTCCATAAGACCAGCCGCTATCCTGAAATTGTTCAGCCTCCCTGTCTCCTCGCACTGCTGGAATGTATGAGGTATAGTCACCTTCTGATTTGTTTCGAGCCTCTGCTGCCAGAAATTGTCCGACACATTTACCATATTGAATGGCACCGGCTTTACATTGTAATCCTGTTGAAGGGTGGCCTTCTCTGTATTGGCCTGCGGTGTCTGGGATGAGCAGCTTATGCTTATTATTGCAGCCAGAAACATTGCAGCCGTAATTTTTCTCATCATAATTTTCGCTCCTTATTTTTTATCTTGACCTGATTTTAAAAAGACGCCCCGGTAAAATCCGGGGCGCCGTTGAACACTTTCCTTAAATTGCTTACTTGTCTTTTATCCAAACGATTGATGCAGCACCGCCGCCGCGCCGGCCCCGGCCGCCTTCACCGCCGCCTGTTGCGCCAGGACCGCCGAACTGGCTGTCGCCGGCGCCGACAGAACTGCGGTTCATCCTTGCATAATTCGGTATCGCCATCATCGCACTTCCATCGCTGAACTTTCCGTTAATTACCATAACGCCTTCAAGCAAATCTTTCTTCCACTCTGTCGTTAATGGCGAATCCGGACTCAGAACCTTGTTAATGTCCTGGTCAACCGACTCGATGTTGTAAATCAGGGGACCATATCGCAGTGCTACCTTGCCCCTCGTTGCTGCTATTTTCTCATCAGCCTTTACTCTCTGAACCTTCATCGGCAGTTCCAGCTCTATCTTGTCGCCCGCCTTCCAGCTCCGCTCAATCACAGCGTAGCCCTTTTCAATCTTCGGTTCGATTTTCGAGCCGTTCACTGAAATCGATGTTATATCATTGACCGCAGGCGTGCCCTTATACAAGCTGCTCACATCGCGATTCGGAATTCTAATCTTTATCGTGAACTTCTTTTCCACAGCCGGATTCACCGTTATCGCCACTTTCCCGCTCCACGGATAATCCGTCACCTGGACCATCTCGACATTCGTTCCCGAAATCCCTTCGACAGTCGATGTGCTTCCGATGTATGTATTTACATAAATTGTGTCGCTGCTCTTCGCATACATCCACGTCGGAAGCATCAAAAGCGTCCTCGGTATATTCCCAACGCAGCACGGACATCCATGCCACGGATATCTCATCCCGCGAGCATCAAGCGGGTTCTGGTAGTAGAAATTTTTACCCGCCAGGTCAATCGACCCTAACAGTGCGTTATACATCGTCTCTTCGATAAGGTCGGCATACTTCGCATCATGGTAGTCCATATTTAGCTTCTGCTGGAAGAACATCTCTCCGCAGCTCGAGCACGCTTCGCAGTATGCCTCATTTCTCAGCGAGTAGTTCGGCCCGAATCCTTCGGAGGTTTCGCCGCTGCCTACCCCGCCCGTGACATAATATTTCTTATTTACGATATTGTCCCAAAGAGACATTACTGCGCTCTGATAATCGATATCGCCTGTCTCCATTGCAACGTCCGACATCCCTGAATAATTATAGACTGCGCGGACAGCATGCCCTACCGCCTCATATTGCTGAATGACCGGCAGATGGCTCTGGTCATATTCACTTCCGTCCCTGCGGCAGTCAAGCAGGAATTTCGCAAGCTGGATATATTTGTCGCCCTTGCCTTTGCCGTCCATATCATTTACAAACCGACCGAACCGCACAAGCGCTTGCTCCATCTCCTGGTGCCCGTCGTACCATTCCTTCTTGCCCGGCCCCAGATTATTGCACCAGCAGTCCGCCAGCTTCTTCGCTGCATTATACATCCTCGAATCTTTTTTGTCGGTCGCAAGGTAATGCACTGTTGCCGATTCGAGGAAATAACCCGCTACATAACCTTCATGCTCGCTTCTTGATCGCGCATCCCAGCGTCTCAAATTACTGTTAAGGGTGAATAGTGTCTGTAGATACCCGTCCGGTTCCTGTGCCGCAAGAATCTTCGGGACCCAGTCTTCCAGCGTTTCCCTCATCTTCTGCTGTGCCTTGATAATGTCCTGGTCGCCCTGAGGGTCAACCATCAAAGCGATGCACATCGACTCAACCGTCTGATGCACCCACGCATTCGAGAATGGATACCCGACGTGCCTCTTCGCAGGCTCACCCCGCAGCTTCTTCGCTGCCTCAATAAAATTATTTATCCCGCCTTCGCGCAGATTCGGATCGTTGTTCTTGTCGATGCAGTGAGGTATCCAGTTCACTATCAGCGCCTTGACTCTCTGGTTCCAAAGAGGGCTGTTGACCTTGAATTTCTTCGGATAGACCATTTCCAGATTTGCTTCAGTCGGCGGATTTTCAACCTTCACATCCAAAGTGTCCGACGATTTCATTGCTCCCTTCGTTGCCGTAAGCTTCAAAACATAATTTCCAGCAGCCGAAAATGTCGCTGTTGTTTCCGGCTTGGCCGCATCTGCAAATGTAACATTGCCCGGCCCCGATTCCTTCGACCACTCTGACTTCGTATCAGAACCGCTTGTGCCCGAAAGTGCCTTTAGTGTTCCGTTAAGATATGTCTTGCCTCCGAGCATTACAACCCGGTCAATTCCAGCAACAACTGTAGGCGGAAAATCTGGTGACTTGCCCGAATCATAAACCTTCCATTCCAGAATCCCTGTCGAATTCGGCGCATTCGCATCAATCTCCAGCCGCAGTTTCGCCGTCATCACCTCATCGAATGTCGTCGTGTTATATTTATTTAATTCTATTCCGAGACCTTTTGCGTTCGGCACCGGCACAAACTCATTGCCTTTCCAGTAAAGCAGCCGGCATGCCTTCGGCGGCCATATCCCCGAACCGTCAGCCCACCAGTACACATCTATCTTGTTCGTGCTTATCGGCTGGCTCCAGTCATACTGCACCCACTGTGTCCCCGTCCTGTTCCAGTTGCCGTAAGAGCCTCTTCGGGCGTCCGCAGAGTTTCGCGGTCTGCGTCCGTCATTGAGCGCCTCCAGCGTCGTATCGCCCGAAACATAAGAGCTTGACGGCACAGCAACCAATGCTATATTCGCTGGTCCTGTGTCTTGTGCTGCCGGCTCCTGCTGAGCAGATACCGTTCCCATCAGCACCGCACCAGCAATTATGAATGACGCAAAAATTAAACCAATTGTCAGTTTCCTGGACATCTTTTGACCTCCTTTGATTATTGGTTCTTGAATTGATTTTTTTTCACACATATTATTTAAGATGCTTGGTTCCATTTACAACCGGGAGCTAAAAAACACAACTACTTTTCCTGCCCATTTTTACGCCCTTACACATTTCATTTCTTCCTCCTGCCGGGCAAAAAGCGTATTCTACCCGAAACCCGCCCAGATTGCAACCCCAAAATCCCTTATTGAATTAGAAGTAATGCTGTTATTGCGGTTTCTTCCAGGGTACCGATTCACCCCTTTGAATATGCCTTTTTAAAAGTTCCTTAAGATCGCTGAAAACATCATTTTGAGTTTCTGCCAGGTCTTCTGCCTCGTAGGGGTCTTTGGCCAGGTTAAATAATTTATAGGCCTCGCCCGGCCTGTTCTGCACAAGCTTCCAATCCCCTTTGCGTGCCGCCCATGATGTTTGCCCCTTAAATTCTTTCCCTCCTTCCCGCCGCGTCCAGAAAATCGTCCTCTCAATCGTGTCTGTTTTCCCCTTCCAATAATCCAGCAGCGAAATGCCATCTGCTTCTTTAGGCGCCTTTACCTTTGCAATCTGGCAAATCGTCGCCAATATATCCATCGTCATCGCAGCCTGATTTGTTGCTGTCCCTTCCTTGACCACTCCCTTCCATCGCACCGCAGCCGGCACGCGTATCCCAGCTTCGAACATATCGCCCTTGCTCCCGCGAAGCTTCCCGTTGCTTGCCCCGATATCCGCCTGCCCCCCGTTATCGCTCGTAAAAATCACAATCGTATTATCGACCGCCCTTTTCTTTTCCAGGGCATCCAGAACTTTTCCAACACCGCTGTCCAAATGTTCGATCATCGCAATCAGCTTGGCTCTTTTTTCATTCAGTTGCGGCTCTCTTTTTTTTACCCTCTCCAAAAACTCCTCTGGCGGCTGAATCGGAATATGCGGCGCATTATAAGCAAGATAAAGCAAAAACGGCTTGTCCGCCTCCTGCTTATCTATGTAATCAATCGCCCACTCCGTAAACACATCCGTCGCATGCCCCTTCGGCTCAGCCGGTTTGCCGTTTATGTTCATATAGTTGATGCCGCCCCTAAGGTGCGTGTAATAATCATCCATCATATCGCCGAGAAATCCCGCAAAATAATCGAACCCCCTCTCGTTCGGCAGATTCGGCGACTCAAGCCCAAGGTGCCATTTTCCTATCAGTGCTGTTTTGTATCCTGCCTCTTTTAAAAGATTCGGCATCAGCACCGCCTCCTTCGATAGCCTCCCCCAGCTGTTCTCCGGATTCGTCCTAATCACACCCGGCACTCCGACAAGCTCAGGATATCTTCCCGTCAATAGCGATGCCCGCGTCGGCGAGCACACAGGACTGTTCGAATAGAATTGATTAAACCTCAATCCCGATTTAAACAATCCATCGATATTCGGCGTCTGCATATCCTTCGCACCCAAGCCCGCTAAATCCCCGCTCCCCAAATCATCAGCAAGAATAATTACAATATTCGGCAGTTGCTTTTTTGAAACGCTCCTTCCTGTTGTTGTGCATCCGCCAAGCGCAAGCGCCGCCCATCCCCCAACCGCCTGCTTCACAAATGTTCTTCTATCCATCATTTCACTCCATTTTAAATGTCATTCTGAACGTAGCGCAGCGCAGTGAAGAATCTCCCGCTTGAATAATTTATAACTCATTCTGACTCTTTAATTGTAAGCTCTGCAAAGCAATCTAATTCGCCCCATATTTTACAGCTTTCAGCCCCCCGCGCCAAACCGCTTTTTTAACGACCCCTAAGTTGTTTTCGCTCATAAAAAAGCCTGTTTCATGAAATGATTTTAGGAAATATTTCTCTATCTTTTTACTTGACTTATATGGGTAAAGGGCTATAATGTATTGAGTATTTTCAGGTATTGTCGGCCTGAATGAAGAGAAGTGAGGATTAAGAAGGTGATGGAGAGAGTTTCAAATCTGTTTTTACATTCAAAGAAAATCCCTGTCTTTAACAATAAATTTACTAACCATTTTTTAAGGAGAAGAAAGATGAAAAGAGTCACACTATTTTTTCAAATCATTATGGTCTGCCTTTTATCGCAGCATCTGCAAGCAGAGATCGGAACCCCCACATACATCAGCATCGTTGGTTCACCAGGCAACCTTGCTTATGATGCGGGCCGCAACAAACTTTATGTGACTAACAACTCGCTCAACCGGCTTGAAATCGTTAACCTTGGCACAAAAACTCTCGGAGCCCCGATTTCAGTCGGGTCACAACCTCGCGGTCTCGACATTGACCCTATGCGAAAATATGCTTATGTGTGTAATTATGGAGGTATGAATTTAAGCAAAGTTGACCTCGACAGCAAAACTGAAATTTCCCGTCTCTCGGTTCCTGCGTTTCCCACCAACATCGCCATATCATCTGATGGAGAAGGGCAGATTCGAACCGGTGATTATTCCAATTACAGGGGTTATCATTTTGATGGTACAAATGGATCTGTGGGAAGTCAGATTGAGAACTACTGGTACGATGCCGTTAGTACGAATAAAGAATTTCTTCTTCGAAGCGGGTATAACTGGATTAAAAAATACGATGCATCCAGCCATACATGGGGTCCGCAAACAAATATCCCCGGATTCGGTGTTAACCATTGGGATTGGATTAATACGCTAGCGGTTAGCGGCGATGGAAAATGGACTATGGTAACTAATTCGTCGTTCACACGGATTCTCGATGAAAACCTGAATGTTTACGGTACCATAAATATTACTTGGCAAGGATTGGCAATTGATTCGGCTAATAACATTGCATATGGAATTAAAGGTAATTTATTGAGTGTGATTGACCTTGAGCGCTGTCTGGTTATGAACACTGCAACATTACCTCAGAACATATATTATAATACAGGTTACCCCGAGAGCTATCAATGGACCAACTTGCTGCTGAATGCGACTGGATCTGAACTATATGAACTAAACCGAAATGGTATCACAATTATCCCAACAGGCATCCCTGAACCCTCTACACTTTTGCTGCTCGGCCTGGGTGCATTGTTTTTGAAAAGGAAACGCAGTTAATACGGCTTCTAAAAACTTCTAAATTTATCTTATAAAAAAAAGGGCCGAAGAAAATTTCTCTTCGGCCCTTAAATTCATTTAAAAACCTTTTTAATTCGCATTCAGCCAGCAGTTCGCAAACACCGCAAAATCCTTAAAGTTAATCTTCCCGTCGAAGAACATATCCGTATTCCTCGCCGCACCGCCGCCTCCGCCCGATGCAAGCTCTGCAATCTCATCGCCCGAAAGCGCATAGTTGTATATGCTGAACTGGTCAATCGAAGCAGCCAGATACGCATCCCCATACTGCGATTTCCCCAGCCAGTTGTTCGGTGTATTTCCCATATCCGAAGGCTTATAGCTTGCGCTCGTGTTCGTCGCGACAGGCGAGCCGTCCAGATAAAGAGTTATCGTGTCGTGGTCAGCATCAATCGTCACAGCCACATGTCTCATCCCGCTCGGCAGCGTCGATGGCGCAGTCGCCTGCTGCTCACCGCCGCCCAGCGCCTTGATCGCAAATCGCAAAGGACCTGCAGTATCTGTGCGGGGCGTCAGGAACATATTTGTCCCCGGGTCGATTCCGAAATCGAAAATTCTTTGCCAGCCGCCGCCCGAATTGCTGAAATCCACCCACGTCGCAAACGTGCTGTTCGTCAGAGTGCTGATGAGCGAGCCTATCGGCAGCGACACATAATCATCTGCTCCGTCGAAAACCATTTTTCCGGAGCCGTTCAGGCTCGCACCGCCGAGGATTGTTCCGTTGTAGCTTCCGATGCTGTCGTGCGCAACCGTCCCGCTCGTCTCATCGAAATCCCACCTCGCAACCAGCCCCGGATTCACCGGCACATACTCGAACAGCCAGTCATTCGTGAAGATGTCCAAATCTTCGTAGTCCACATCACCATCGCCGTTCAAATCGCAGATTCTCATCGTCGTCGCAGAAGCCGGAGTTGATGGCGAACCTTCGTTGCCGTATCCGTCTCTTGTTTTCACAGTGTATGTGTACTGCGTGCCCGCTTGTAATCCCGTATCCGTATATGTCGTACTCGATTGCCACCCGCTGTCCGAGCCGCCCGGGTTGCCGCTTGTCTCATCGAAGTAATACTGAATCGGCCCGACCGGGTCGCTGCCCGTCACAGCCGTCATCGAAATCGCCGAGTTGCTTATCGCATGAGGCAGCGTCGCCCACTGCGCCGGGTCAGGCGTCGGCCCGTAATAATCACCTTTGTACGGCTTATCGTATATCACTACGTTCTTTATCCTGCCGTCGAAGTAATACAGCGTATTGCCCGTGTCCTTCGCATATCCGATTCGATAATTCTTCCCTGCAACGTCGCCTTCGGATGCCGAATATGTTGTAGTGCCTCGCAGCACATCATTGACAAACAGGAATGCGACCTTGCCGTTAAACTCGACCGTGATTTTCTGCCAGACTCCCAAAGTGACATTAACACCTGTCCTCCAGAATCCGACATTTTCCAGCCGCACCAGAATCTCGCCGTTATCGAGTCCGAAGCCCGTTCCCTCGAGCCCGCCGTTCATCTCATCCGTGCAGTCCAAAACCGCCTCGTAATAACCGACATCATCAGACGTATCAGGATAAATCGATGCCTCAAGTCCTCTT
>Ga0105097_10000869_pt1 | contig 14212 bp, 9 predicted proteins | sample PPLLak12cMay2015_FD_87035 | JGI IMG/M metagenome (GOLD analysis project Ga0105097, IMG submission 87035) | Freshwater sediment microbial communities from Prairie Pothole Lake near Jamestown, North Dakota, USA - PPLs Lake P7 Core (1) Depth... | ecosystem: Environmental > Aquatic > Freshwater >... | reverse complement strand
ACAAGGCAATAACTTAAAGTTTCCTCAACCGCCTGCGGCTGGGAAAAGTCGATAACCACATCCGCAGCGGCAGCCGGAAATTTATCATCGAGCTTCACTTGCAGGCTCTTGCCGCAGACAATAAGGCCGACATCTTTTCCGATGTCTGGATGTCCCTTTGTATCAACCGCACCAGCAATCGAAAAGTCCATACCATCGACGGCGAGGCTGATAATGCGATGGCCCATCCGTCCACCCGCCCCGACTATTATAAGTTTTTGTTTCATTTGTGCTCCTTAGCATAGAAAAGCAGTATTTTCATAAAAATATAGCCATCAGCAGCTAAGTTTACAAGCTAAAAGACTTCTTCCCTGAAATCGGCGAGTCAATGTTAAGATTCTTTCTTAAATCTGCTAAGGAAATGTCTTAATTTTAGGCTGAATGTTTATTTATGTCTACGCAAATGTTGATTTTAATAAACATTATTGAAATAAGTAATAACCCGTATGATTTATTGTCCTATATAACATTAGTTGGCACTACTGTTATTCGATGTGTGTTGAAAAAAATCAACACGCTGTTAAAATATGTCACAGCAGGCGGTTGGCAACTTTACTGCCATATTGATGCCTAATTATTTATTTAACAGGCCGTTAGCACAATTCTCGATTGTCAAATCAAGAGTTTTTTAGCAATGGCACACCTTTTGCAACACTTATTCAAACCGCCTTTTTAGGACGGCTGATATTGGGCGGACGTCCAAAAAAATGAAACCTAGTTTCGGAGGAGGATGATTCCGCCCGATTTCGAAATTATTCAGGATTTCCGCGGCTGGCGCAACCGCCGCCAAAGACAATCCTGCTAAGGTTGAGTGCGGGGCTGTATTGGAGGAGAACAGCCCCGCATTTCTTTTTTTAAATTAATATGAAAGCATCGCTTTTTGACATATCGCTGTGCATCAATTATTCAATTTCCTTCCAAATTTTCCTTGTTTAATTCCCGCAAGGAATGGTTATAATCAATCCCATTATGGAACATGCCCTTTACAGGATTATCGATGCCAATTTTAACCGCTCTCGCGAGGCAATCCGGGTCATAGAAGATTTTTGCAGATTTTACTTAAACAGCGCCGGCCTGGCAGCCCGCTGCAAACAGCTAAGGCACGAACTCTGCACACTTTTAGGCCAGCTCGAAAGCGGGAAACTTTTTACCAGCAGAGATGTCGATAGAGATGTTGGAATCGCCGTCACCGTGCCGGGTCAGCTTGGAAGAGACGAGCTTAAAGATACTTTCACTGCAGCGGCAAGACGACTTACTGAAGCCCTTCGCTGCTTAAGCGAAGCAATTGCCCTTACTAACACAGGTTTAGCGGCAAAAATAGAAAACCTTCGATATGCGGCTTATACGCTCGAAAAAGACATTTCAATTTTCAGCAGCACGGTAGAAAAATTCAGGGCCGTTCGGCTCTACATTGTAATAACAAGTAATCACCCCGCAGATATTTTCTTTTTGACGGAGTCCTGCATCGCCGGCGGCGCAGACTGCATCCAGCTCCGCGTCAAACAAATGGAGGATGATAAATTATTCGCGCTCGCAGCGGAATTCGCAAGGGCCTGCAGGGCCGACAATTGTTTAAGCATCATAAACGACAGGCCCGACATCGCAATATCATCGGGCGCCGATGGCGTTCATCTCGGACAGAATGATTTGCCAATCGAGCAGGCGTTTAAACTTCAGCTCGGCCCTTTAATCATCGGCAAAAGCACACATTCAATGGAACAGCTAAAAGCCGCCAGTGCCCAGCCGATTACTTATGCAGCTTTAGGGCCGGTTTTTGCAACGCCTACAAAACCGACAGCGCCGCCTGTCGGCCTCGAATATGTCAGAGACGGTACTGCTTTTTTGGCCGATACCGGAATTGCCCATGTCGCCATCGGCGGAATAACACTGGATAATATTGAACAGGTCTTAAACGCAGGAGCACACACAATTGCGATAAGCTCAGCAGTTACAAATTGTCACGACCCGAAGGGGGCCTGTCAGTTATTCAAGGAAAAAATTATTTCTTTCAAAGAACAATGACCTCCATATTTTTCAGGAACTCAAAAAATAAAAACACAAAACAAAGGGAACAAATATGAAGAATGTTTTTTCAGGAATTTACCGATTGTCTCCTGTAATTTTAATTTTGCTCTTATGTTTTTCCGGATGCCGCAAGCAGGCTGATTCTGGTACAGGCAAGGTTTCCGGAAAAGAAATCTTGATTGGTCGGTTAGAAACATCAGGGATTGTCAGGCTAATCCCTTCGGAAGACGGCCGTTGGGGGATAGAGGTTCAGATCCCCGGCAAGGCAAGCGTAAAACAATCTAAACCGGCCAAGCTTCAAACATTTAAAGAACAGGCAGAAATAAAAACGATTGCTGCTGGATACAGTTCGGTCAGAAAAACTGCAAATGGTTTCATCGGTCAGGCTGATATAACAGGACCTGATGGTGCGGTTTTACATTTCAAGGATGAGTGGACAATTGCAGGGCCTGTCCTGAGCGTTGACAGGCTCGTTACAGTCAAGGGAAATTCCCCAGCAGGATTTCTGACTGCTATTAAATTCCAGACTGATAACAGCTTTGCGTTTCCCGATCTGGAATATTTCGCACCGGGCAGAATTTACGGAGGGCCGCAGCATCTTCTTGAGACTGCACCTGCTGGAATGCTCAACTTCCGCGCAGGCTCGATAGAAATACGCGAGGACTGGCTGCCGATGCCCGTGTTCGGGATTTATTTTCGAGATGGCAGCTCTCTTGCAGTGCTTAATCCAAACCCTCGAGGCGACACGACATCTGCAGACGGAACAGAGCCGGAAGGAAAAACTTTGATTGACCAGAGTTTCCAGTTCGGTGCACTCGGCGGCAGTGAAATCACCGCAGGAGGTATTGAACTCGGATACTGGTTCCCCGGAACAGTAAGCAGAACGGCCAAAAACCAGAACCAGAATCTGGAAAGGAGTTGGCGAAGCCGATACCATCCTATTAAGGATAATTTCACGCATCAATATACAGTTGCATTTCGTTTCGGCACCGATGAGAGCTTTCACGATTTCTACAGGAACGCCTGGCGATGGGGCTGGGCTGCTCTCAAACCAAAAGTAAACTTCTATGATATCGAGCAGGTACGCAGGTGCCTCCTTGATACGCTTGCCGGACAGGTCGAGACAATCGACGGCAGGACAGGCATCGGCTTTTGGGTGGATTCGGATGCAAAGCCGGCTGTTGCGCCTGAGAACTGGGACTACTGGCAAAAAGGGATGACCAAAGCAGCCATAATGGGTTTTTGCGGAAAGAACCTCGAATCCGCAGCATATCTTCTCGAAGATTCCTATAGAAAAGATAATCCCCGCGGCGAAGAATATCGAAAACTCGCACTGGCGATTTTCGATTCCTTTGTGAAACTGAAAATGTCGCCGCTTTATGGCGAGGGTTTTTATATCGATACTGGCAAGCCCGCTTATACTGTTTATCGCTCGGACAAGGCATTTCTGCGTTCCTTCACCGAAGATATGACGATGATGATGTGGGCAATTGAACGAGAAAAAAATCGCGGGCAGGAACATCCCGATTGGCTCGGATGGTGCAGAGAATTCAGCGACTGGCTTCTCACTCAGCAGCGTCCCGACGGCAGCATCCCGCGCTGCTGGCAGGGAGGCACGGGAGCGATAATCGATGCAGCACCGGAGTCGAGCTACAATGCGGTTTTGTTCTGGTCTGTTCTTAGCAAACACACCGGCGATAAAAAATATATGGATGCTGCGATACGTGCAGCGGATTACTGCTGGGTGACAGACCAAGCCAATGACCAATTCGTCGGAGGCACACTCGATAATCCGAATATCACAGATAAGGAAGCAGGCTCGCTTTCTATGGAGGCATATCTTTATCTGTATAAAGTTACTGGTGAAAACAAATGGCTGCAGCGGGCAATCAGGGCTGCTGATTTTGCTGAGACCTGGATTTTCGCCTGGAATGTCCCGATGCCTGCGGACGCCAACGATGCCGAGCTGCACTGGAAAAAGGGCGTCTCGACGGTCGGCGTCAATCTCATTAACAGCACCGGCAGCGGCGTTGACCAGTGGCTCGCCTATAATGCGGATGATTATGCAAGACTTTACGTCCTTACAAAAGATTCACATTATCTGGATGTTGCGAGGATTTTGCTTCACAACACGAAAAACATGCTGGCGATACCGGGCAGGACTTATGACCTTCGCGGGCCCGGCTGGCAGCAGGAGCACTGGAGCCTCGGCTCGCACCGCGGTTTCGGCGGACACCGCTGGTGGCTGCCGTGGGTCACAACCAGCCATCTGAACGGAATCTTCGGCCTCGATGAATTAGATACTGATATCATCCAAAAACTCGGAGCCTCGAAAAATAAGCCGTAATGCGTGATGAGTATATCGTATATCGCTATTCATCGTGCAAAATTACCTGAATTAATGAAAATAGTTGGCTTTGTTTTGGATTTATTTTTATCCGCAGAGGAAACGAATTTATAATTTTTTAATTTATGATTTTACATTTGTGATTTGGTATTTTTATGCCAAGCAGAGCAACTGGCATTGCTATTGTTTCGGGCTGGTTTTCCTGCTGTGAAAGCCGAAAGGTTCTCCTGACTTTTCTGACTCGGCCAACATTTTTGTAACCAAATCAAAAATAGCACTGAACTGCTCATCATATTTTCGTTCCATGGATTCAATCTTACATCTTAGAAGATCGTTAGAAGCTAATATCTGTCTTAACTTTACGAAGGTACGCATAATGGCGATGTTTACCTCAACAGCTCGGCGGCTTCGCAGCACACTTGAAAGCATTGCAATTCCCTGTTCAGTAAAGGCACGAGGCAGTTTACGAGTTCCGCCCCAACTTGATGTTCCAAAATGGAACTTCAAGTTTGCAAACTCTGCGGCGTTCAATTGAAACATAAAATCTTCAGGAAAACGCTCAATATTTCGAACCACTGCCTTATTCAAGTCCCTTGTTTCAACACCATAGAGCGCAGCCAAGTCTCTATCTAAAATTACCTTATGGTTGCGTATCAGCAGGATGCACTGCTGGATTCGCTCTACGGATATAAGTGCAATTGCCTTTCCCATAATCCATCCTTTTTTTAAAGAAATCACTGATTTGTAGTTTGTCTTTTACATAATTTGCAATTTTATCCCTTAAAGACTATATTGGCAATATATTTTTATAATTTGACTTGACTTTAGGAAGGGAAAGGATATAATATAGATATTTAATTTCGGGCTTAGATGACCTGAACGAAAATATGAGGAGTTGAGATGATTATGAGATAATTACGCATTCTATCTTACCATTCGCCAGATACCTGCCTTTAACCATAATTTATTTAAATATCTTAGAAAGGAAAAAAAGATGAAAAAATTACAAGAAACCCAAAAATTAAATTTGAGATATGCAAGTATATCAGCGGCGTTGATTCTGTTATTTGGGTGCCTGATAAATGCTTTTGCTCAGAAAGCAGAAAAACATAAAATAGCCATAAATGACTTAATAAATGAAACTCAACAACAAACAAATGACCCGAACCGAATGCAATTAGTTTGGTGGATTCCCGAGGAATATTGGGACACCTTTCTTAAGAGTGATCCGACATCAACAGAAGAATCACGTGAAGAATTTCTCAAGACCCTCAGGCCCTATGTGCTTGTTATGGTTGTTGATGGGAAAATTGGAACATTCGGCAGCGTTAAATATAAAACAGAGAGTGAAATACAAGCCGAGCTTCGATTAAAGGATAGCCAGGGAATGTCTTTTCGTCCGCTTAGTCAGGATAAAGTTGATTCTGACACTAAAACTTTACTTGCAATGATAAAACCTATTACTGCAAATATGCTTGGGCCGATGGGCGAAAATATGCATTTCTTTTTATTCCAAAACAAAAATGCAAAGGGCCAAAGGATTGTTGAGGCCGCCAAAAAAGGAAACTTTTCAATTTTAGCGGGTTCAGAAGAATATAAATGGAGATTGCCTTTATCCTCGCTTGTCCCTCCGAAAATATGTTCAAAATGTGCCGAAAAGTGCAGCGGAACTTGGAACTATTGTCCCTGGTGTGGAACTGTGCTGCCAAATATATAAACCGGCAATTTTTGCTGGCAGGGCAGACTGTCACGACACCATCGGTACGGGCGGCAGAATTATAACGCAACCTTATACACCGGTCCTAATTTTGGGTGTATTATAATCCATGGCGAAAGTCTCGGGGCTAACCAAAATGAGATGGCCGCATCGGCCTGAGGCTTCCTTTCAATGACGTCGATGAAACAGCGGGAAAATTGTTGAAATTTTGGGGGGATTGGTGTATAATTTGATTATTAGTTTGCAGGCTGTATAATTTTTAACGCTGTGTTAGTTAAAAAACATACCAGGTTATCACGGCCCGGCGGCTGGTTAAAAAATCTGCCTGTCGTAAATCTTTTTTTTAAGAAAGGATAAAGAATAGTTTTTTCGAATTTTAAGAGGGACATAAAAACGGCTGACATCTCTGATGAACAGCGGAAATTATATGGAATGACGTTTTTAAAGAAATTAAATACACCCGTCTTAAATTTTCAGATTGAACAATAAAGTAAAAATGGCGTTCTCAGAATTTGTTAAAATGTTTTTTCTACCTCCAAATTTTGGTTCTGAATGCATTATCAATGGTGTAATTTCGGTTGTTAATAATCTTAAGGTAAGCTGCCGGCGGCAAAAGCAGCGCTGCTGGTCAGCGTCGTATTAAGTCAAAAAAGTGAGGTGTAAATGTTTAACCATCAAAATCGTTTAACCACAACAATTCTTACATTAATTAGCATACTCTTTATATGGACAAGTTATGCATTTGCTGCTGACCTGACTTTTTTCGGTTACTCCGATACCCATTACAATGTATCGGGCAAAGAAAATTCTATGGTCGGCGTCATCAATGACCTTCCCGGCACATCATATCCAGATTCCATCGGAGGCACAGTCGCAAAGCCCCGAGGCCTCCTTATGCCCGGCGACCTGATAGATGCAGGAGGTAATGCTTCCACGCAAGGAGCACAGTGGGCAAAATACATCGCAGATTTCGGCGTCAATGGCGAAGGCAAATGCCTGTTCCCTGTCTTCGAAGGACTCGGAAACCACGACACAAGCTCAAATTGGTATGTTTTCAACCAGATAAAGGACCGCACAGTCAAAAGAAAGGACCTCGGATATGTCAGTAATGTGTCATCGAACGGCTACCATTATTCCTGGGACTGGGACGGCGTCCATTTCATTATGCTAAATATTTTCCCCGGAAATATCTGGTACGGCGAAGCAGATACTTACGGCTATCCCGGACATGACCCCAAATATGCGAGAGATTTTCTTGTTTCAGATTTAAAGGACAAGGTAGGAAATACAGGCCGCCCTGTGGTAGTTTTACATCATTTCCGCCCCGTCGATGATAACTGGTGGACATTCAATGCAATCGATAAATACTTCAAGGAGCTGCAGGATTATAATATTATCTGCATCATTGTCGGTCATCAGGGCGGCGGCGTGAACAACACCGTCAGAGGAATAAACTGGGTTAGCTGCAACGGCGCGTTTAACGTATTCCGGATATCGCCGGATAATAAATTTTACGCAGTCCAGCGCACATCTGATTCCTGGGGAGCACCTTTTCAGAAGAACATATTTTTATCTTTCGCAACCTCTGGCCTGGCTGCCTGGATAACTAACGGAAATTTTGCTTCAAACATAAAAAGCACAACAGCCACGCTTTCCGGAAAGCTTGTTTATGAGGCCGCATCATCTACTATTGTTACATTTTACTGGGGCACAACCGACGGCGGCACAGACGCAGCCAACTGGCAGCATTCCAAAGACATTGGCGTCCAGAAAGCCGGCTCTGTCTTTACAGCCGACATCAACGGACTTGAGCCGTTTACAAACTATTATTACAGATGCAAGGCAGCCAACAGCTCCGGAACTGCCTGGTCAAAATACTCGTACCCGTTCACCTCTGCAGGCACAATGCCCGAAGGATGGGCGACAACCTTTGTCGGATACGAACAGCGTCCGGGAGGGGCACATTGTGATAGCAACACCTTTACAGTAAAAGGTTCAGGCAGGAATATCGGCGATGGAGGTGTGGGAGGCGACCCGGCAATAGATAATTTCCAGTATGCTTATAAAGGATTCGAAGGTGACGGAGAATTCAAAGTGAGAATTGCAGATATTGGGAAAGGCACACCAAACCCAAAGACCGGAATAATGCTGCGGGAGACACTCGAGGGCAGCTCCAAAAACGCCTCCGTTCTGTTGGCCCGAAATGAGGGGCTGCAATTTTTTAATCGCTCGAGCACAGGCGGGCCAACTGATAAAAGCAAAAATAACTCGATAAAGGCAGCACCGTATTGGATAAAGCTCGTCAGAAGCGGGGACAATTTTTCCGGCTTTATGTCGAGCGATGGAACATCCTGGACACAGGTCGGAACGACTGCGAACATTTCAATGCCGGCAAAGATATATGCAGGTCTGGCTGTCACAGCAGGGAATGTCCATGACTGTTCCAGAGTTGTTGCATCTACTTTTGACAATGTCCTTATCGTAAGAGATTCCAACGAACCGGCGCCGAAACCTTTGACACTGGCTGCACCCCCGAAAGATACCGGTCAAACGAAATAGAACCCGGTTAAAAAAGACTGACTGACGTAAATAATTTTTTAAGAAAGGATAACGAATGTTTTTTTCGAATTTAAAGCGGAGCACAAACCCAAGCGGTTGGAAAAATATTTTAACGGTCCTTTTCATTTCGATAGTGCTCTCAGGCTGCACAGATGGGAGGGCACGCGACGTTACTTTTCTGCATATCTCGGACCAGCACTATGGAGGGAAAAATTTCGACCAGAATATGCCGCAGGGCACGATAGATGCGATGAACAAGATTGCAGGAGCACAATATCCTGACAAAATCGGAGGAAAAGTCGGAACACCGCTGGGTGTGATTCTTACGGGTGACTTAACGGATGGGGGAGCTACTGAGCAGTTCAAATTATTCACAGAGGACTGGGGGCTTAAAGGCGGGGACGGCAGATTAAAATTCCCCGTTTACGAAGGGGTCGGCAACCACGATGGCGGACCATCAACAGGGGCAGGCAGAAGAGGGAATGTGCGGCGGCAGATTAGCGAGAGAAACAAGAGCCGGCCGAGCGTTGTGAACACATCGGAGAACGGGCTTCATTATTCGTGGGACTGGCAGGATGTTCACTTTGTTCATTTGAATGAATATGCAGGGCTGGATGATGCGAACCGATACGAGGGGAATTTGAAATATAAAAGGAAGGCGCAGTCGTACGGCAATCCATCGGAAAAGAGTTTGCAGTTTCTTGCAAAAGATTTGGAAGAAAAGGTCGGCAAGAGCGGCAGGCCAGTGATTCTGTGCCAGCATTACGGGTTTGACGGCTTTTCGTTCAGGCCGTGGGGAGATGAAAGGGCGTGGTGGACTGAAGAGCATGCGCTTCGTCTTTGGGAGACTATCGAAGGCTACAATATAATCGCACTGCTGAGCGGGCACGATGGCTCTGAGGCGGTTTCAAACTGGCACGGCATTACGAATTATCATATGGATGACAATATACGCTTTGGGGTTTATCACATCACGGATGACAAGATGACCGTCTCAAAGCGCAATTCACGGACGAACACCTGGGAGGCGAATCAGTCGCAATCGGTTTCGATTAACTCAAGCTCTGCGACGACGCTGAAGGCGGGGCCGTATCTGATTTACCCGAACGACCCGAGGAAAATGACGGTCTGCTGGCGAAGCGATTCGAACGAGCCTGCTGAGATTGCGTGGGGGAATGTGTTTTTCAATTACGAAGGAGGCAAGGTCAGCGTCGAGCCTTATGATACGGAAAATCATTTATATAAATATACGATAAGCGGACTGAAGCCCGATACGCGATACGTTTACAGGGTAAAGTATAACGACAAATTCGCGCCGGGGATGTTTTATACGGCGCCGGATTTCAATGCTGTGAGGGTGAAATTTATTGTATTCGGCGATACGCGAAACAACGTTGCTGATTTCGGGAAGGTCAACAAGGCAATTTATGACAAGATGTATGAAGATGCGGCTTATCACAGCATAATTCTGCACACCGGCGACTGGGTCGGCAACGGCAATAACATCAGCGAATGGGACAAGCAGTTTTTCTCGCGCGAGCCTGCTGCGAAATACGCAAGATATGTCCAGTCGCGAGTACCGATTATGGGGACAATCGGAAATCACGATGGCAACGGAGTGCTTTATAAGAAGATTCTGCCGTATAATTATGAAGCTGACCGTTATTATTCTTTCGACTACGGCCCCATACACGTATCTGTCCTCGATGAATACAAAAGCTATGCTCCGGATTCACAGCAGTATAAATGGCTGGAAAAAGACCTGGCCTCTACGGATAAAAACTGGAAGTTCATCGTGACTCACGAGCCTGGCTGGAGTGCCGGTTCTCATCCGAACCACAAGGAAATACAGAAATTTATCCAGCCGCTTTGCGAGAGTTACGGTGTTGACATTTTCTTTGCTGGACACAATCACTATTATGCCCGCGCCGAAACCGAAGGCGTGCAGCACGTAACAGCAGGTTCAGGCGGCGCACCAATGTATGACCCGAACAATAATTTTCCGAATCTGAAAAAGACTGCGAAGACGCTGCATTTCTGCGCAGTCGAGGTTGATGGAGAAACCCTGAAATTCGAGGCGATTGATGATTCAGGTAAAGTAATCGATTCCTTTACAATGCAGGATAATAAAGGAAAGCAAAAATAGCCGCACGATTAGTTTTAGTGCAAGCTGACAGGGTGAGGATATAAATGATAAAAAAACCGCGGGGTAAAGTATCCCGCGGTTTTTCCTTTTACAGTAAATAATTATTTACTACTTAGGCAAATTATCGCCTCTTGCGAAGCAGTGCAAGGCCGCCGAGACCAAGCAGCATAATTGTTGCAGGCTCGGGTATTCCGTTGCTCATCGTAACATCGTCAACGTAGAAAGTGCCGCCCTGGCCTATCCAGCCGTTCTGGACAATCATCAAAGTGGCATTTCTTTTGATCTTGTTTAGATAATCAGGATCTAAAGGATCAATGTTTGCCTCAGGAACAAAAATCGACGTCTCAAAGTAAGTCCACACGCCGTTAGTCAGATCAGAGCCGAGAATAGTAAGCATAGATTCGGTCACATTTGTATTCCACCAATCGCTCGCTCTGAAACCAAACTGCATAGCATCAGTCGAAGGCCCATCATGGTAAATCCAGGCGCTGACAGTCCACGTCTTGTTCTCGATTGCAGCAGGAACAGGCATTTCGGTGTATAACTGTCTGAAATTGGAGTATTTGTCTCCGCTTGCATTCGGCATATCTCTTACGCCGACTTTGGCTGCCTGGTTTCCCGTGCGGACAACGCCGGTAGTGCTGTCAACTATGGCAAAATCGCCGTTATAGCTGACCCACTCACCCGCATTGCCGTTATCAGTCGTGACTGTGCCGAGCGGCTGAGCTTCGAAACCCGGGTCAATAATAATAACTGCCTGGGCCCCGCACGCAAACGCCAGCAAAAACAATAAAACAAAAATTTTTTTCATCACTCACTTCTCCTTTCTTCTAATTGCTTATCAGTGTATTTCACACAACAAACAGCCTAAAAACTTGCAGCCCACTTTTCCTTTCTTCCTGCTTTTGAAGTCTTTTCTTAATGCCATATCAGCAGAAAACATACAGCATAAGAAAGGTGTGGCGGTATTTACTTTTGCAATCAGTATTTATTGACTGAGAAAGACAGATAAAGCGAATGAATGCAGCAATATGGCAAATACCCCTTTCTTTCTCTTCATCACTGCTCTCTCAAGCTAAACTGCCCCAATTTTAGCAGTTCAAAATAACCGAGTTTTCAACATATTTACTATAACCGTTGTGCTGGTCTTTTTCAAGTTTTTCTGTCAGAGAACTCATGTAAATACTTAATCTACAAAAAGATACCGAAGATTATAAATAATTATTATAGCCATAAGTATATATATCATAAGCATATAGCGTAATCTGCGAATATCAATTTCCTTTTTCGCCCAACCTCAGGAAATGTCGTTTTCCCTCTATTTTTGATAAATATTTTCAAGCAGACTTATCCGCAGAAACATCCGCGGCTTCCTGCGCTGAGGGGGCAAGCGGCAGAATCGAAAGTTAAAATGACACCAAACAGGCTTCACAAACAGTGATTGAAGTTTATTTTTTTCTTGCCGGCTTGAGAGTGAAGGAATTTTTCCATTGCTCTTCGAGAGCCTTTGCAAGCTGGGAGCTGGTTACGTAGGCAAGCTCGACAAGAATCGTGCCGATTTTCTTGGTTTGTGACTGCTGCTGTATTTTAAGGGCGTGCTTAATTTGCTCAGGAGTGCAAAATTGTTTCTTAACGAGTATCTCTCCGATTCTCAGTATTCTGGATGTGTCCATTCCTCTTACCTTTTAAGTATTACCGATTTTTCTATATACAAACACCTTCTTTGCTAAATATTTCGTCAATTTTCCTGAAAAACTTAAAAATTGGAAAAATTTTGCCTGTTTTACAGGGAAAATCCCAGAGGAGTGACATATTCTGTCACTCAAAAAGGGAGCTTAAAGGAAAAGTTCCGGGTTAAGAGCGAAGAGTTAAGAGGTAAAAACGTTCAACATTGAACGTCGAACTTCCAACATCGAAAGGACAAAATTTTAAGACGATTTTGAGTTGGGTGGAGCGTGCGCAATTTCCTTTCTATATATCCAGTTCAGGAAAAACAAAAATCCCAGTACAAACAGAGGACCTGAAATGACAAGATATGCAGACCAGTGAAACCTGGCCCAGGCCATAAGCAGATACAATAAGCCAAGGCTGGTGAACAAAATCGCTCCAAGCCATTCCCATCGCCAGGAGATGATCAAAATGATAATAATTATTGCTGTTGGAATAAGATGTATTAAAAGTGCAAGAATCGTAGGCAAGAAGCCATAATCACCATCAAAGACATCGAGGGCAAAGAGGCTTATGAAGACAGCGAAGGCGATGGCTAAAATTCTCGGTGTCCAGAACAAAAATCTGCCTAAAGAGCGGTTCATTCTATGTATGCCCTAAATCGAGTATCCGTGCAAATCCTTTCATTAAAACACAGCCGCGTGGCCGATAAAAACAATTGGATAATCTATTTTAAAAAATCAATGGTTAATTTTATAACGGAGTAAAAGAAATGAAAGTAAAAATTGCACTACTGTTAAGTTTATCGGTATTAGGCATATTATCCGGCTGCAAATCGGCACCGCAGCAGGTAAAGGATTACACAAGGCAATTGCCGCCGGGCCAGTTTGCGCTAAGAAAAATTACAGACCCCGCTCAGATTCCAGATTTCACACTGGCCTCTTTCAACGTCAAAGACCTCAGGCAGGCCGTTGCCAACAGCTTGAATTACTTGAAAAAGCCCTCGAGCCAGAAATTTTATCCGAGCAACGGAATCAGCCACAGCCATGCGGTCGCAAGCCTGCAGAAATTCGCACAGCTTCTCGATTCAGGGCTGATTGGCCTGTCGCTCAATAGTGCAATAAAGGACAATTTCGATGTTTACATATCCGTTGGCTGTGATGATATGGGGACGGTGCTTTTCACAGGATACTATACACCGATTCTCGACGGCTCGACAACCAGGACGGAAAAGTACAAGTATCCTTTATACAAACAGCCTGCTGACCTTGTTAAGGCACCGGACGGCAAGATACTGGGGCAGCGCCTGGCAAACGGCGAGATAAATCCTCAATATCCATCGCGGGAAACTATTGAAAGAACTAATATGCTTAAAGGGCAGGAGATTGTCTGGCTTGCTGACCAGTTCGAAGCCTATATCGCGACAATACAGGGTTCGGCACAAATCCGGCTGCCGGACGGCTCGCTGATGGGAATAGGGTATGCGGCAAATAACGGGTGGGACTATAAGCCAATAGCAGAGGCGATGATTAGTGACGGTGCCATAACGAGGGCACAATTGAGCCTCGCTTCGATGATACGGTATTTCAAGCAGAATCCCGACAAGGTTTCAAAGTACACAAATATTAATCCGCGCTACGTTTTCTTCCAGAACGAATCAGGGCCGCCGCGGGGAAGCATAAATGAGCCGGTGCTTCCGATGCGTTCAATT
>Ga0105097_10000866_pt1 | contig 14218 bp, 1 predicted proteins | sample PPLLak12cMay2015_FD_87035 | JGI IMG/M metagenome (GOLD analysis project Ga0105097, IMG submission 87035) | Freshwater sediment microbial communities from Prairie Pothole Lake near Jamestown, North Dakota, USA - PPLs Lake P7 Core (1) Depth... | ecosystem: Environmental > Aquatic > Freshwater >... | reverse complement strand
TCTATTTCCTCGTGGACGATCATATCGATATTTTTCAGCACTTTAAGGGTATCTAGTTTGACTATGAAATCAAGACCGTCTACATAATCACCATCAAGGTTTGCGGCAATATTAAAATTGACTGAATCGGGAGTAGATATAAAACCTAGTTTGCGCAATTGAGCTGAATCTATTCTGGCGTCATAGGTGCCGGGGTTAAGACCAAAATAGCTAAAATAACCATCATCTTCCGTAAGGGTTCTCCCTATTTTTTTCTGATCTTTATCATAGAAGTTCACGATTATACGTGCAAGTCCACTAAGAACACCCTTCTGGTCCATCCTAACCATTCCTGCCGCTTCTCCTACAACATTTATGGGAATTTCCACAAGCTTAATCAAATTCGGATCTACTGCTATATTCATGGTACGAAATTTCAACCTCCATGCAATGTTATCGAAACTGCTTTGGTCAAATTCAATAAAACAATCTGTATAAGGTTCAAGGCCAAAGATCCTTATTGTGGTATCCATTTCTCTTTTTTCAATTCTACCGCCATTAGCTCTGAGATTTAATCCGTAAACCTTGGGTTCGCCGGGTTCTCTTGTGCCGTTGGCATTTTTATCAAGGAAAGGTATGATACTTATACCACCTTTGCCTACGTTGCTGCGATTATCTGTATACACATAATTAGTTTTGCTGTCATTTATAATGCTGCCTCTGGCATATTGGATAAACATAGAGGATTTACTAGATTGCCGCGTCGAAATACTGGTTTGTGCAAATTTGAAGTCGTAACGGAACCCGAATTCCACTAAATGCATATTACTCCTGAAATTCTGCTCATACGAGGCAGTGAGATATCCCTTTTTCAACACTCGCATTTCCGCTAATAGCTTTGCTGAAAGAAAATTTTTGTTTGAATAACTATATTGAGCCCGCGGTTGAAGGGTAATATTTTTAGGAATACGGAAAGACATTGAAAAGTCGCTGTAGAAATAAGGAGCTGTGTTGCCAATAAAAACAGCATAAGATGTAATGTTTGTGCTTACCCCAAAGAGGGCTCCTGAAATTAACCATTCGGATGTAGTATAATTTGTAGTTGGCAAAACCAACTGATTAATGGATAACCTGTTATATAAAGAAAAATTAGTAATGCGAATTGGCATTGACATTGAAAACTTACGTTCCTCGCGGAAATTATTATTAATGGCCTTTTGATCTTTAGTATAGTAGATGTAGTTAAGGTCGAACTGGAGGTTTGAAGGTAACCTGTAAGTAAGAGTACCATTAGATCTTACTGCAGGCGAGAACTCTCCCGAAAGGAGAAGATTTGAAGCCAGACGAAATGAACCATTTACAAAGGGCATAACCTTGCCCGAGGAAACAGAAGAAAGATACTCGACACCAGTACCGATTGTTATTGAACGGGATAATCCGTAAAATACACTGGTTCTTGAAAACAAGCTTTGGCGACCATCTTCCACCATACCTGCACTTACAGAATATTCAAGTGTTTTCTTTGGAATGAAATTGAATGGGACGGTGATATTTTGCTCTCGTGCCCGCTCTTCGCCCCAGGGGCCGTAAAATTTTAACCTGACATAAGTATTGCCATAAACCAGCGGCACTTCAAAGGTAAAAAAGCCAGATGCATCAGCAGTGGCATAATCGACAAGTATATTATTTACATAGAGCTCCACAATCCATCCTGGTTCGGTTCGGTCGCTTAATGTATAGGTTCCGAACGATCTTCGGAATTGAGTTGGGGTATTTGTAATCTTTGCGCCAACTACGGGATCATAAATTGACGATGTGGCACCAGTAGAGAATTTACCAGCCATTACCTGGCGCAGGGCACGGTTATCATTATTGACATATCGCCAGAGGTAATATTGCTGTTTTTCTGTAATAGGAGCATAGCTATTATAATTTAAGGCAACAGTTGCTTCACCACCTGCAATTATTGATCCGAGGCCCAGACTAAGTCTTGAATCAACCTGCCCGTTAATTTGTTCTGTGAAATTTGCCGACCAATCAGCCATACCAAAATGGAACCATGGATAGCTCCTTTTTATAATAGTATCTGCTTCTTCCTCACCTACAAGACGGTTCATGTTTTTTCGCAGGGTCTGTAAGCGCATTTCACGTATTGCCGGTAATTCAAGCCTCGTGTTTACTCTTACGGACATTGTCCTGAAACTGAATTCGCAGTCAAGTCCAAATATATGACCGAAATAATATCCTCTCAAATAAAGATTTGTCTCCGTTCGGATCAGGTCGCCGGGTTTAAGCTCAAACAATTCGTCTCCATATCGAATTTGGCTTTTGTCCTTGTCAATAAGATAAGTTGCTTCCTGATTAATAAAAAAGCCGGTGATTGTATCCAAATCAGGTGAGGGAATATTTCTTATCATGAGGAAGTCAAAAAAGTCAGTTGTGGGCAAATAAACTTCATCTTCCATTATTAAAACATCTATATCCCGGCCCCCAAGATTAGGGACATCAAGGAAAAGCTGTATTTCCTCATATGCCGGAGAGTCCTGTCCAAAACTGCTAAGACCTGGCAGAAATGTCAGGAGATAAACAAAAATGATTAAATACCCTTGTGCACTGAGGAGTATTCTTTTTGGATATTTGGAAGCGCTATATGCGTTTATACTTTTCAAAATTATTTTTCGCGTATCGGTTTAAAAAGATCAATCCTAAACCAAGGTTAAATCAATGTTCCACTATAATTTCACCATGGAATTGTGATCTGATTTTACATTATCTGAGTTCCTCCAAATTTAATTTGTGTTGCGTTCAGTAAACCTTATTTATTCATTCGATTGTACGTTATCAGCGCGGCTTTGTTTCATATACATTGAAGGTATAATTTTTATAATTGAAAGGGATTAATTTCATTTTAAATATGAGGTGTATATAAAAGATCTGATATGGGAAGAAAAAACTCATCTCCCATTTTTAATATATCCATCTCATGAACTGTTATAATAGAGATATAATGAAACAAGGTTATTTATTATATACTGGATATTCCTGTGCAAAACTGCTAAAACAGGGCAGAAATAATGGGTGATAAACAAAAATGATACAGTCCCATTTTACACAGATAAGCATTCTCAGTGGAAATATAAATGAGTTGCCTTATTTTAAAAGAATTATTATTACCTTATTTGAATCCCCCTTGAAGCGATCATTCCTGAACTAAGGTTATATCAAAGGTTCCTCCGTAATTACCAGGTGGATTTAGGATCGGATTTCCTACGATCAGTGTTCCGCCAATCCTTAATTGCGTTGCAGCAGGAGGCATTGTCGTTATAACAAATGGGTTCGGAGGATCGGAATCCCCTATTTGAAGGATCATCATCCCCCCATTACTACCTGTGAGAATGGCGTCGGGGCCGTTAAGTATAGAAATGAGCGTACCCGGATTTGCTACCACATCGTAGAGGCCTGTTGAAAAGGAATAACCCATCGTTAACAAGACAATATCACCTGTTGATGAACGAGATCCATCATTATAGATGATTACTGACCCACCCACATTTCCATGATAAAATGCACCAAAATTAAGATTTTGCGATAGGTTAACAGTTACTGTTAAAGGCCGCGGAGGTTTCTCCTGTCCATGAACGATGATGGTTGTCAGAATAAACAAGAAGCTCCATGATACAACAGACTTTAAAAAGCTTCTGCAAAATCTTATGGTTTTTATTAGTTTCATTCCTATTTAATTAATATCTTTTTCGTCTTAACAGCATCTCCGGACAATAAAGCAACAACATATATTCCACTACTTACCTGCGGGTTAAATTTATAACGGACATTTTCATGTACCTCCCAGGTGAATAGCTTACGACCCGCTAAATCAAAAAGGTATAAAACTCCTTCATGGCCATCCAAATATCCAATATTTGCTTCCAGGAACCCATCTGAGTAAAATATATTGAAAAAGTCAGAGGGATCTATTGCTGGTAAATCGAGCGGACTATTTAGTAATCTTAATGAAAATCTATTGGAATATTCACCAGCCTGAAGATTAATTGTATATTCCTGGTCAGGTAATAAATTCTGGTTTTTTCCGGTTGATGCATCATGAAGATAAATTTTCATTTCCACCAGCAAGTTCTCAAAATCAGAGATCCTGAAGCTAATATCTCCGCCTCTGTATATGTTAAGCCCAAGCGGAATAATGATCAATGAATCGACCATTTCAGGCAGGGCATTGATTGAGAGTTTTGTACCATTAGGAAGCAGGGAATAAAGATTTGTTATTTCCAGGTCGGTGTTCATTAACTTCAATGCATCGTAATCACTGTCAAATTCCGTTGTTGCATCTTCATCAATATAAATTACCATGGGGTCAGACGAACCGGGATTATCATTATATGTGGCTGTTAATCTGAAAAACAAGCTATTAAAGTCTTCATTTGTTTTTAGAAAAGGATGCGTCAGATCGTTTACTCTAACCGCATTATTCATACCTAGTGCACCGGTAACAGGATATACCCCATCCGAAACATGCACAAAGAAACCCTGCATGGAGGGAATAATATTTGTTGCCTGCCCATCACTGGAAATACCGTTGATATAAGTACTGTATGTTCCTGAATACTGATCAATGCCCCCCGCCTTGAAATAATACAAAGCATCATCAATGCTGGTTTTTGTCCATCCTGATGCCGCATCCCAGTTGATGGGTGAAGGGTATGGATTGCCAAACAGGTTAAAACCCTGGGTATAGGTTTTGTTATTATTATAAATCGTTCTGGAAAGCACACCATTATTTACAACACCCGTTACATCAACTGTTAAAGGAGCCACATTTGGTCCAAAGTTTACAGCATATCCAGACATAGGGCTCAAAGTATTGACAGGATTCACATAGGAGACCCAACCCGCATAAATCAGACTTTCATCATATTTATAAAATGTTGGAAAACTTGCTAAAAGGTCCATATCATCCCCAAACTCATTTACTGTTGCCGCTTGAAATGGAGAACTGAAATATTTATAACCAAATCCTGATGGAAGATAGCGTTGCACTGTAATATTGCCTGTTATTTCCCCGGTTCCTGAGCCATCAATTAGAGCAGTTTGACTTGCTGATGATACAAGGGTTAAATATCCGCCCGAGGCAAGATTTCCCGTCGTAGCTAAAACAACCCCGGTGACATTAAGTGCGCCTTGCAGGGATACTCCTGCAGTATTATTGATAATTAAACCTTCAATGATGTTGTTGACAAAAAGATTAGCATCAATTGTTTGTGCTGAAGATCCTTTCATTTCAATTGTTCCCGAAGTCGCGTCGAAGGTTCCATTTTTCGTAATCGTACCGGAAATCTGCAAAGTATTGCCTGTAACCGTTAGTGATGATCCGGAATCAATGATTAAATCCATAACGGCTCCTATCGCACCACCACTTAAAACTGGCTTATTCGGAACGTCAGGTATTTGAACAAAGGTGGTTATTTTAGGGATGAATCCACATGACCAGTTTCCGGAAATGTTCCAATCAGTGCTTACATTTCCGGTCCAAACCAGGTCAGAAATAATAGTGATATCGACGGTTCTGGCCGGACTTGTTCCGCAGGAATTTGTGGCTGTAACACTTAAGGTACCGCTTGTGGCATTTTGATCAAAATCAACTGAAACCGAATTCCCGGTGCCGTTTATTGTACAGCCTGCCCCGCTATATGACCAGTTGTAAGTTACTCCTACTGTATTTGGAACCGTATAAATATTTCCTGAAGAACTCTGGCATACCGGTGTGGGCGCCGATAAAAAGTTTAACGGACGTTCAGCAATGAAAGGGAAGGAGATGATCACTTCGTCAGAGGAAATACATGTAAAGTTGCTGATTGTCCACCGGAGGGTATACGTAACTCCTATAGCTCCTGTAAAAACAGTTGAATAAAGAGAATTATTAACCAAAACACCGCCTGAACCACTTAAAATTGTCCATAAACCTGAATAAGGTGCAGGATCATTTCCTGCCAGAACAGTTCCGGAGACTCCGCAGAGTGATTGGTCTAATCCCGCATCAGCGAACATTGGAGGATCATAGACATGCACCACAGTTGTATCAACCACTCCAGTATTAGCCCCGTTATTAAATGTAAAATTTGTCAGTTTGTATACTCCGGAAATTGGAGTAGGAAGCGTATAAGGTAGTGATGTCACATTTATTGTAGGTTGGGCAACGCCATTAATTGTGTAATCCAGTGTATAATTTAAGCTAATCGGATTATAGTATGCAAAATCCACAGGAATTCCTGATTCACCACAGACCGGAGTGTCCGGAATTAAAGAAACTCTTGCTATAGCAGGAGTAATGCTGGCGATTGTATAATCCTTAGGTGTTGTGGAGATGGAAACATTATTAACAGTTGCAACATCTCCATTATAATCATTTCCGGCAGCAACAGAAGAAAGCTCATTCCATGATCCTGTATTAAATTCAGCGACACGCATATCATTCAATCCGTTTGTGGTCATCAGAGGAGTCAGGTTACTTTTCCGATCCCATGCTAATTTAACAGTGGCTGTGGCTAATATACTTGTACTTACGCTCCAATATTCCATCGCATTAGCTGCCTGCAATGGAGGTGCAAGTGAGGTTGCCGTGGGATTTGGTGTAAAATACTCGGCAGTCCAGAATAATGTGGTTCCGGCAGTTGAAGTGAGGGTAAGATGATGTCCTTTTGTTATCCCTTTTCCTAAGGGATAAAGGAAATCTTCTCCATTGATAAGTTTTTTAATCAATGGGCCATTGACAAAAGAAGAAGTACTTCCACCATCAGGCAAAACGGCTGCTGAACTAGTATTTAATAATATCAGCTTGTTGGTGGCGGTTGAATTAATAATCCCATTTGTAAGGAGCAGTGCATTATTTACCTCGACCGATCCGTTCAAACCAATATCCAATCCTTCAGCATTATTGATCTCAAGATTATTAAACTTATTAACCCCTGTAAAGTCTCCGGTTGGTCCGCCTAGGCTTTGTAAAGTTTCGCCTGCAAAGGAAACAGTTGCAGCAGGGGCTGTACCTGAACCACTAATAAAAGTACCGGTATTATATCGTTCCATTGAGCCTAAAATCGTTAGCTTGTTATTGTTTATGCTATTATCAAGTATGGGCCCGTCAATTACAAGTCGTTTACAAATAGTTAAATCTTTATTCGGAAGAACTCTTGTGCCGGTCCCTGTAAAAAATAAGTTAGGTAAACTACTATACTGGCTTGCAATGATAGTATAAATACCGGTTCCTCCATACTCTATAGTCCCGTTTCCTGCACAATCTATAAATGATGTATAATTTCCGCCGGGTATATTCCCGCTTTCCACGTAAAGGGTTCCATTTCCCTGGATATCACCAAGGCTATGGCCAAAGGTTGGTGAAAGGATCCTCAGTGTATTGTTAATAATAGTGCTTAAAGCAGATATGTCATTTATATCAATTGTTGCAATATGGTTTATAATTACATTGGCACCATAGGGTCCGCCAGCCGGACATGGAGGAGAAGATCCGACAGGAGTCCAAATTGTCTGATTTGTCCATAGACCATCATTATTCGTCATGTATGTTGAAACTTCTGCTGGGAATGCGGCACTATCGCCTGCTGTATAGTCCCCATTAAGATTATTGCTGCTTGAGTAATTAAAGTAAATACGATGGTTTATTTCATCCACATTATCAGTAGCGGGTCCGGGAAGTGCTTTGGTCCAGGTATTCCCCGGAAGCACAAGTCTGGCAGCGACATAATTACTTTCCACACCAGAAACATCGGAGGGGAGATACTGTAATAAAACATCCCCGGTAAATCCGGACAATCCTGCACTTTCAAATTTCCAATAATAGTTAAGAACAATCATCGAATCGGATACCGAGGGATGGTATTCATTAATTGGAGAAACGCCGACATAACCAACTGTCGCATTTGCAGAGATAGTGAATTGGGCAGGAGAATATTTGCCGGAAACGCCAACAGGGAATGTAAATGATTGAGGGGCCGCCGTAAAAAACTTTCTGACACCGGGACTGCTTACTACACCTTCAGACAGAATCATCCTGCTTAAACCAGGTGTGCCAATAATGTTGCTGTTCTGGCTAAGTGTAAGCAGATTGGAGTTAATATCAAGGATACCCTGAGTAAGTAAAAGGTTGTTTTGAAGTACAATTGAGCTGTTCAGTTTAACTCCGGAGTTATTGTTGATCTCTAATCTCCCGTACGACCCTGTTCCGGATATCTGTTGAAGAATTGTGCCAGAAAAACTTATACCTCCGGTAGTATTGTCATCAATATAAGACCCATTGTTTATCAGATCCCCGGCAAGGGTTATCTTTTTGCTCCCAAGCATTAAATTTCCACTAACAATACTTAGATCCTGGCTTACTGAAAAATTATTATTTACAGTAAGGGAATTTGTTGAAGAAAGGACAAGATTATAAAAATTGGTTATTGAGCTTCCGGTAATTAGCTGCACTCCACCGTTAAATGTGGTTGTATTTGTACCGTAATTATAAGTACCGCTATTATTAAGGTTGCCTTTGACAGATACATTAATATTATTAGTGTTGAATATACTCCGTGGATTACTCAGTGTCAATGTGCCATTAAGTATTAGTGGGCTGATAAGAAGATTCAGATTAGCATTCAGACCTGCCCCCGCAGCTCCGGTAATAGTCAAATTGTTTATCGGGAAATTTGCATCAAGTGTGTAGTTTTGGAGAGTATTTGGAATTACATTGGTAAAAATAATTGTACCTCCGGTTACTGAAGAACTTGCTGGTCTTAAATACAAATCCCCATATGACGTGCCCCCACCGCGAATAATAGTCAGTGTACCACCTGTCATATGGAAACTGCTTCCTTCATTTAATACCTCCAGTTTAGCATAATCAACATTTGTATTATTTCCATTGATTCCAACACTACCCCCGGTTTGGATATATTTAAGATTTCCATTTGTAGTTAAAATATTTCTCCGAATCTGCCCGTTTACTGCAAGATTTCCACCCTGAATTTCGATGGCAGAAGCTCCGCTTCCGGAATATTCTATATCATTGTTATTTCCAGGAGCCGCAACGGGTCCGACATAAACATTACCATTGACCAATGTTAGTTTACCGCTCAATAGCAGATCACCATTGTCATTATTAGCATTTCCTATCAGGATGTTCCTGTTGTTGGCGTTTGCGTAATTGATACTCAATCCGGCAGTGGATGGAATGGCAAACGGTGTGGTTGTAGATATGGTAAAATCTGTGCCCGGGTTCGTTCGCATATACCGGAATGTGCCGTTTTGCAATGTCAGCCAGTTATTCACCGGAGTAGTAAGTGTGCCTCCAATGTTGCAGGTAAGGGTTGCTGTCGGCGATGTCCCTTTATTTATTGTCAATAAACTAAATACAGTCGGCGGACTACCTGATGTATTTGTAATACTTGCATCAGATGAGCCAAAAAATGTAACGGGTATATTTGTGAAATCAACTTTTGATGTGGTGGTTAGACCATGATTTAGACCATCCGTATTATTGATCAGGCTTCCCCCAATAGACATGCTTTGATTAGTAGCTCCGCTCCAGACATACAATGCTGATAAAGTTTCAACAGTAACATCCCCATAAATGACAAAATTTTGAGCAATATTCCCGTTTTCGTACCATATCAAGGCTCCCCCCTGAATATGTAAATCTCCTATTATAGTAATCGTTTTTGGAATCCTGACGGCAGGTGGTGTTGGATAGTTAACATTCCATGTCGGACAAAACCAGGAATCGGCATTCTGACCTCGGGTGATAAGATTTCCATAAATGGTAAGGTCATTATTTGCGAAGATAATATTTGATCCTCCGAGAGGACTCAGGATCAAATTACCATATGAAAGTATTCCATTGGGCAGCCAGTATGTTGTTCCGGCTGCCGGATTTGTTGAGTATATTTCTGTAGTACCAAGGCTAATATTATAATCTGTAAAATCACCAAAGGGGAAAGTGTATGTACTCTCTGAAGTCCAAGATGTTGTGAACCTGAAATTCCCATTCCCATTCGGATGGTTTTGTACTATTCCAAAATTTGAATTAAAATTATATCCAATATCAAGTGCAGAACCAGTTTCAATCTGCAAACTGGCACAACTTCTCACATCTGTATTGGGAACAGTAATGTTGGTTGCCAGGTAAACTGAATCCTGTCCACCGATAATAACAATATCATTTAATCCTGGAGGAACTGTAGGTGGATTAATAACTGTATGACCCGTTAATGACCATGTTGCTAAATTACTCCACAAACCGTTTTGACGGCTGTAATATATTTGAGGAACCCCGAATGCAGCATCTCCTGCAGTATAATCACCATTTAAAAAATCTGAACTATTTGTTGGTGTTGTCCAGTCTGTAATTAAATTGTTTGTAATATCAATCGGAGGATTGGTATTTGTCCCAAATCTCCAGGTATAATCGTTGTTTGTGTATAGGGCAGGGATATAATTGGCTTCATTACCAACAACATTACTCTGATCATAAGTAAATGAATGAGTTACTGAATTAGGAGCAATTCCTGTAAATCCTGATGACTTAACCCGCCAGAAATAGGTCAGACTCTGACCGTTTATAGTTGTATTGGGGTGTTCATAACCAACCGGAACAACTGTTATTGATCCATAACCGGCAGGAGCAGAACTAAATCCTAAAGTTGCAGGTGTATATTTTACGGGTTGGGCAGGTGTAATTGTTGGTGCTCCAACCGGAAATGTGAATGCTCCTGTTGAAGTATATACTTTTGTAACTCCCCCATCACCTGCATTCCCGGCTGTCTGGATGTACCTTGTTGCACTTGCATTTGATAAAAGAGCTGAAGAATTGAGCCGTAAATTGTAGATGCCGATATTAAACAACTTATCCTGAGAAAATGTCAAGGTGCCATTGATAGTTATGTTAGCAGATAGGGAAACAGGTGCAGCAATAGCATTTGAGTTATTAAGTTCCAAATTTTGAAAAATACCATTGCCAGCAATACTTTGAACCAACGTCCCATTGAGCACAATCTTGCCGCTACCATTATGCAAACCTGAATTATAGACATCTCTCACAACATTTATTGTCTTGCCATTATCGTTAAGCGTTCCTAAAACAAGCCTGAAATTATCATTAACATTAATTGTGCTTTGTGAACCGGCAAGGTCAACGATTACTCCGGAAGGTTTGTCGATTGTTAGCCTGTTCAAAGAAAGCGGAGCTGCTAGATTTACTGTTAATGTCTGATTTCCGGTTCCATTTAACAGAGTAGTATTGCTTCCGGCAATATAGGAAGTTCCGCTTGCTATTGAAAAATCTCCCCCAATAGTTACATTCAGGTTATTCGCTGAAAAAACTCCGGAAGCAAGTGTAAGGTTATTACGGACTATTAATGGATTTACATTTAATTGTACAACTGAATTACTGCTTACCCGATTAATAAGGAAATTGTTTAGTGGGGCATTTGTAGTTATTAAATAATTACCTGCATCAGCTAAAACTGTTCCTGTCACGGGCCTTATTTCTAAAGTTCCACCTGTAACATTTATATTTGATGCCGAAGATTTCACATCAAACGCTTCCTGCTGGGCGGCGGTTATACCACATACATCGTAAATGCATATTGTACCCCCCGACTGGACAAAAATATTGTTGGGCTGCTCAAGGTTGAAGGATCCAAAACCAGGATTGATTCCATTTGTTACTCTTGATGTATTTAAAGTAGTCATTGAAACATCCGTAAGATCGGCAACCGATGTATAAGCTACAGGGGTGCGCTGGAAACGGCCCCTGAGAATAAATAATCCTCCGTATTGGCTATAAGATGCCGAACCTGTTGCGGTAAGAAGCTGCTTAGCGTCCACCGTTCCACTGTTAATAATCAATTGTCCCGAACCACCTGTAGTGATTAAACCTCCTGATTCGCGGGTTGATACATACCCGTTGTTTATCTGCAATTTGCCAAATATATTAAGGGCACTTATTCCACCGATGGTTACTCCAATTGCAGCATTGTTAGGAGCTGCAACCGAATATGCTACATTTACTTCCCTGTAATCATCGGCTGTCGATAGCACAACCACATCTACACCGTCGACCATTAAAGCTCCATTAAAAGGGATAAAATAATGAGCATTTACAGCAATACCTTCAGAAAGTGAAGGGATTATCAACGAACCTTTTAAAACGACTGTACCTGAACGTATCCACATGGCTTTTCTAAGATTTGGATTTAATGTCAATAATCCATCAATGGCCATAACATTTGCTCCAAATAACCTGAAATTGGCATAACCGGTTGAATTAATTGTTAGTTTGAAAGTCCGGTCAGCTCCTTTATCAACAATCAGGTTGTAGAAATTTGTAATCCCGTTACAGCTTAATGTATTGTTACTTGCCCCCAGAAAATATACCGAAGCGGCTCCTGTTGTCGGGCCTGCAACTATTGGAGGAAACGCATTGTATATCGGATAAGGCAGATTTGTAAACTTAACGGTGCCATTATTTGTAAAATCACCCCTAATGATAACAGTATGGAAATTGAGATAATAATTTAAAAATGGAGCAATGCCTCCGGAACCTCCAATTGCAGTATTGGTAATCCCGTTCCCGACAGTAATAAAAGCACCAATATCAACTGTTACATTACCATTGATTGTCAACTGGCGTTTTACAACAGAAACGTTGTCATTAATCTGATATGTACCGCTCTTAATGTATAAATTACCATTTATAGTAATGTTGCTAAATTGAGTGGCAACAGAGCCAGGAGCATTAATTGTTAGATTATTATAAGTTGCTTGTGCTAAGGGTAAAGTAAAATTGACAGTATTATTGTACTCGGTAGTTCCCCCTCCTGCATTTACAAAAGTATTAATTGTGGCAATAGGAAAATTTACTGAAGCCAGCTTTAGGGTACCCTGTCCAATAAGCTCAAACAATGAATTTGTAAACTTGTAAACACTTTGATCAAGGAAACCACCTGCCTCAATCGTAATACTCAGGTTCTGGGCAACAATATCGCCAGGCAAAGAAACAGTGCGACCCGAAAGAATTACAACTTTGTCGAAATCTCCGGGTACCGTAGTGCCAATCTGAATTGTGCCGCTTGGATCTGATGTCCATGTGGTTGGCACGTTCCAATTACCCGTCTGGTAAGAATAAAATGTGGTTCTGGGAACTACTGTAACTGTTACGGTAAAAGTATTTCCCGTGCAGCTTCCTGATTTTGGCGTTACTGTATACGTGGCGGTTTGTGCAGTATTAGACGGATTAGTCAGTGTTCCTGTAATGCTTGTTGGTGAGCCACTGCTTGCTGATCCTCCAGTCATTCCTCCAGTTACAATTGGTGCTGGCCAGCCATAGGTTGTTCCTGCGGGTACTGTACCGTTTGTGCCGTTGACAGGTGTTACGATAAAGCCAAATTCGCTCCATACAGATATTGTCATAGCTGTTATGGCAGGGATTTGGTTTACCGTTATTATTACCGTAAAAGTACTTCCAGAGCAACTACCTGATAAAGGCGTTACCGTATAGGTTGCTGTTTGTGCATTGCTGGACGGATTGGTCAGTGTTCCAGTAATGCTGGTTGGAGAACCACTGCTTGCTGATCCTCCGGTAAGACCACCGGTTACAACGGGTGCCGGCCAGCTGTATGTCGTTCCTGCCGGGACTACTCCATTTATGCCATTAACGGGTGTTACAGTAAAGCCATTCCCCGTGCATGTTGCTGATGTCATTGCTGTTATAGCAGGTGTTGGGTTTACTGTCACTGTAACCGTAAAATTAGCCCCGGTGCAGCCTGCAGATATTGGTGTCACTGTGTATGTTGCCGTTTGTGGTGTGTTTAACGGATTAGTCAGTGTTCCGGTAATGCTGGTTGGAGAACCACTGCTTGCTGACCCTCCGGTAAGACCACCGGTTACAACTGGTGCCGGCCAACTATAAGTTGTTCCTGCCGGTACCAAACCATTTATACCATTAACAGGTGTCACAGTAAAGCCAACCCCGCTGCATATTGTTGATGTCATTGCTGTTATAGCAGGTGTTGGGTTTACTGTTACTGTTACTGTAAAAGTAGCCCCGGTGCAGCTTGCGGATATTGGTGTCACTGTGTATGTTGCCGTTTGCGGTGTGTTTGACGGATTGGTCAGTGTTCCGGTAATGCTGGTTGGAGAACCACTGCTTGCTGACCCTCCGGTAAGACCACCG
>Ga0105097_10000863_pt1 | contig 14235 bp, 13 predicted proteins | sample PPLLak12cMay2015_FD_87035 | JGI IMG/M metagenome (GOLD analysis project Ga0105097, IMG submission 87035) | Freshwater sediment microbial communities from Prairie Pothole Lake near Jamestown, North Dakota, USA - PPLs Lake P7 Core (1) Depth... | ecosystem: Environmental > Aquatic > Freshwater >... | reverse complement strand
TTTCAGTTGTTAAACTATTTTTGCCTATCCACCCTTTTATACCAGGATTCTCGGCATCCTGCAGCCACAAAAATGCTGCCAGTGACCAAAACCAGGGCCCTTCCCTGCGCCAGATGCACAGTTTTATCCAGTGCATCCTCTAGCTCTTCCACGATCGTCACCGGGCATGCATATTGTGCCGCCAGGTCCTTCAGCGTTTCCGGGGCGGCGGCGCGCGGGTGGATGGACTTCGTCACCACTAAATGACTGGCTCGCGGCAGCAATTCGGCAAACATTCCAGCGATGTCTTTATCTTCGGAAGCGCCAAATAACAGGATGACCGGCAGTTCCGGGAAATATTCATCCAAGGCCTGGCGCAGTTTGTGTGCCGAATCGCGGTTATGTGCTGAGTCGATCACCACCGGCGGGTCGCGCTGCAGGATTTCAAAACGCCCCGGCCAGGTTGTCTGGCGAAATCCATCTGCAATGGCTTGCGCGGGAATCCCCAGGCCTCGGCGGCGTGCAACCTGTAAGGCGGCATACGCCGTGGCAGCATTTTCTACCTGGTGGGCGCCTAGCAGCGCGATGTGCAGCTCCACCGGCTGCCTGCCAGCCTCTTTGGCATCCCAAATCATCATGGTTTGCCCGGCATCCAAGGAGCTGGACTCCCGCCGGAAGGTGTAATCGCGGCCTAACTGGGTCAGCGGCGCCCCTCGCTCTGCTGCGATGCGCTCGATCACCTGCCGGGCTTCTTCCTGCTGGGGAGAGGTAACCAGCGGGACGCCCGGTTTGATGATGCCGGCCTTCTCCCCGGCAATCTCTGCCAGGGTATTACCCAGTATATTGGTATGATCGTAGGAGATCGAAGTAATCACCGTCACCAACGGGTCGACTACGTTGGTTGCATCCAATCGCCCGCCCAAACCGACTTCTATCACCGCAGCGTTGACCCCTGAACGGGAAAAGTGCAAGAATGCCAGGGCAGTAGTGATCTCAAACGTGGTCAGCTTGGTGCCGGCATCCAGGTATGGCCGCACTTCATCCACCAGGGCAGTCAGCTCGCCATGGCTTATCTGCTCGTGGTTGACCTGGATGCGCTCGGTATAATCCTCCAGGTGCGGCGAGGTATACAACCCAACCGTATAACCCGCCGATTGCAGTGCCGAAGCGCAGAAGGCCGCAACCGACCCTTTCCCCTTGGTGCCCGCCACATGCAGGATCGGGTAGGCTCGTTCCGGGTTTCCCAGGTGCTCCAGGAATAGGCGCATCCGGTCCAGGTCAAAATTTTCCGCCGAAAAGACGAATGAGCGCGTCAGGCTGAAGTCTACAAAGGAGTACAGGTAATCCAGGCTATCTTGATAGGACTTTTCAATTTCCATATGAATCAAGGATTTTAATGCCTGCACCCCTTCCAGGCAAGAGGCAGGGAAAAACCCACCCCAAAATGGTAAAATTCAAGCATGCTTTACCGAATCTTTAAATATTTACTCCGAATTCTCGTGATGCTCGTTGTTCTAGCTTTCGCCGTCTTTGCTGTTCCTCGCCTGGTCACTGCCCTGCATGCCTGGAAGAAAGTTATCAGTGTAGAAAGCGCACCCTCGCGCCGGGTAGCATTAGTCTTCGGGGCCGGTCTGATGCGAGACGGCAGCCCCACCGTCGTCCTGCGCGACCGGGTGGCGGTCGCCGCGCAGCTGTACTTCGATGGTAAGGTGGAAAAGCTGCTGATGAGCGGTGACAACAGCAGCATCTACTACAACGAACCTGGGGCAATGATGCAGCATGCCATTGACCTGGGGGTACCCGAAGAGGCCATCGTCCTGGATTATGCCGGGCGGCGGACTTACGATACCTGTTACCGGGCACGCGACATTTTCGGTGTGCGCGAAGCGATCCTGGTCACCCAGGGTTTCCACCTGCCGCGCGCCCTGTACACCTGCAACCAATTGGGTGTCGCCGCCATCGGTGTTCCGGCGGACTTGCGCCCTTACCTGCGCCGCGCCAGGGTGTTCTGGAACCTGCGTGAAATCCCAGCCACCTTACGGGCATTATGGGAAGTCCACCTGACCCGCCCGTTGCCTATACTGGGAAATCCGGAACCAATTTTTCCCTCCAATGCCCAATAATAATCAGGAATCATTGCCATGACCAATCGAGCCGAAGCACTTGCCATCGTGCAGGAGTATGTAAAAAATATCAACCTGGTGCGCCATATGCTGGCCGTCGAGGCTGCCATGCAATTTTATGCCGAGAAATTCGGTGAGGACGTGGAATTATGGCGCGTGACCGGCTTGTTGCACGACTTTGATTGGGAAATTCACCCCACCCTGGAAGAGCATCCCCAGGCGGGAACCGCCATCCTACAAGAGCGTGGTGTGCCGGAAGTCGTTATCCATGCTATCCTGAGCCATGCCGACCACACTGGCGTCCCGCGCCAGACCCGCATGGAGAAAGCCCTGGCTGCCTGCGATGAGATCACCGGCCTGATCACTGCCGTCGCCCTGGTGCGTCCGTCACGCTCGCTGGATGACCTGACAGCTTCCTCGGTGAAGAAGAAATGGAAAGATCGCGCCTTTGCAGCTGGAGCAAACCGCGAAGAAATCGAACGTACGACCGCCGAGTTCGGCATCGAGCTGTGGCAGCATGTCGATAATGTCATCCTGGCAATGCGACGGATTGCGCCGGAGCTCGGTTTTCGAGAAAACACAACAGAAGTTTGACAATTTTATTGACTTAAGGTAAACTCGGGCTGTATATCTATACGAATAACCTATCCGCAACCTGCCCGAGGTTCTTATGCCCACCGAATCCGCTGACGAGCGATCATCTGCTTCGGTTTCCGCCCATGTCTCATCCCAGAGCCTGCTTATCCCCACCATCCAGGCCTGGCAAATCTACCTGGAAGACCAGGGCAACTCGATTCACACGGTCAAAGCCTTCACCGCCGATGTGCGCCTGCTGGCCGATTACCTGCCCCCCGACCGGCCGCTCGGCAAGATTTCAACCGCTGACCTGAATAACTTCCTGGACTGGATGCAGAATGGCCGGGGCGTCCCATGCAGCCCCAAGACACTGGCTCGCCGCATCACCTCGCTCAAAGCCATCTTTCGCTGGTTGCACCAGAATGGTGTGTTGCTGATCGACCCGGCAGAAAAAGTACTGCAAAAATCAGTTATCAGCCCGATTCCCCAGGTGCTGACGCCCGAGGAAGTCGATCGCGTGCTGGAGGCTGCTGAAACCCACCGCCGCCTGGCCCGGCCAGATACCCGCCTATATGCCCTGGTAGCCCTGTTATTGGAAACCGGTATCAAGAAAGGCGAGCTGCTGGCGCTTTCTCCCAACCATATCGACCTGGAGGCCCCCGGTGGCCCAATCTTGTTTGTACGCTATACCAGCCCGCAGTATCGCTACAAAGAACGCAAGATTGAGCTGACCCAGGATTGGATTGACGCCTATCTGGAATATAAAAGCCAGTACGCCCTGGAAGACCGGCTGTTCCCCTGGTCACCGCGCCGCCTGGAGTACCTGCTGGAAGACCTGGGCGAGGAAGCCGGGCTGGACAAACACCTATCCTTTGATATGTGCCGCTGGACCTGTGCCGTCATGGATTGGCTCTCAGGGATGGATCACAATAAAATCAGGCAGAAGCTAGGCATCTCTAAGATCCAGTGGCGAGAAGTCAGTATGAAGCTGGAAAAGCTGGCAGAAACTTAAATAAAAAACTGCCGCCGGGTTGGCGGCAGTTTTTTATTTAAGTTGATATTAGACGATTTGCTTAATCCGGAAAGCCAGCACCACAGCCGCGATACCAAAAACGATCATGCCGAATCCGACAACCCACGGGACGGTGGCTGCCGCAATCAACGGGGTGCTGAAAGCGGAGTTGAGGATCAAGATGCCCAAGAAGATCATCAATGCACCCAGCAGGCCGGCGCCCCAACCGGCGCCCTGGAAGGCCTGGATCAACTTGCCAATGCCGGAGAAAATGCCCATGAAGCCGAGGATCCAGAGTAGCGACACGGCCAGCGTGAAGGCACCCACTACCGGCGAGGTGAACAGGAACCAACCGGCAACAATGCCGATGATTCCAATGAAGAGCTTCCAGCCCCAGCCCTTGTGGTCGATAAAGATCGACACGATAGCAAAGATGCCATCGAACATCCAGTACAGACCGATCAAGGGTGCGACAACCAGGGAAGTCTTCGCTGGCCAGGCCAGGAACATCAAACCCAGGAGGATGGCGGCGATGCCCTCAACGAGGACCAGCCACCAGGGAATTGATTTTTGTTGTTGTGTTGCTGTTGTTGCTGTTGCTGTTGCAGTTGCCATATATAATCTCCTTTTTCTAAAAATTATGATGATTTGTGGTTTATTAAAACCACATAAATTATAGTTAATATTGCCACTCCCGTCAAGACCGCCTGCGCTTAACCGATATTAATTATCCGATTACAGCAAGCAGGAGGCCGTGAAATCCGCTGCGGAAATGTCAATCCTCGGTAGGCGGTGGTATTTCCGACTCAGCAGCCGGCGCTTCTGCGGAAATCTCCGCCGCGGTCTCATCCACCTCTTTCGGCACCTGCACCTCAGATACCGAGCGCCAGTCGATGTACACCAGCCACACCGCACCCAGGCCAACCAGGGTGACCAGGAAGCCAATGATCCAACCGGCATACGGGATGGCCGTTACCAGAATATACAGCACCAAACCCAGTAGCAGCGGCCAGAATTTGCCCTTGGCCCTGGGAACAAGGCGCTTGAGGATCAACCGTCCAACCAGGTAAGCAACAATTACTTTACTGATATAGGCAGCAAACAACCAGAACACAAAGAACGCCAACCCAACTGCCAGCAAGCCCAGCGTACCAAAGATGAAGGCCAGGTTTTGTAAGGTAAGCGCGTTCAGCCCCAAGGCAATCCCGGCAATCACCACCACGATGATGGCTGTAAAGGCAAAGCCCGTGATCAGGGTCACGACTCCTGAGCCTGCCGAGCGCAACGGGTGGGCACGCACTCGCTCCGACCACATGTTTAAGCGCGCCGGTAAGAGCCAGATCATGAAAAGGCCTACTACCAGCAACCCGATCAGCTCTCGCAGCCTTCCCAGAGCCCAAGTCCCGGCCTGTTCCGGTGTGCTGTCGGTCTGTGCAGGCTGGCTGCGCAGGACATCCAACGTGGCGGCATCATTGGTCTCGAAACCGCCAAGGCGATACCAGGTTGCGGGCAGCATACCCGCTGTGGCCGCCGAAAGGGACCCAGGAGACGATAGTGCCAGGCTGGGCGGTGTATCTCCGACCTGCACATTAAGACCCTGCAGGATGCTGCGCACGATCTCGATTAATCCAATGACCGCGATGGTGTTGCGCCCAACCGTACCCGACATGCGCGCCCCCATCGTGATGGCATACAGATCCCGGCCGATGGAGGCTCCCTGGTCGAAAGCCAGATTCACACCCACAAAGAACAGGTTGCGCTGGATGGCCGCCTCTGGAACGAGGGTCAGGGTAACTCCCGCAGCATACACACTCCCCCCCACGCTGCCCCCGATTTCAATTTTCTCACCGAGCACAATCAAGCTGCCCTGGACTTTTCCGTTTACAGTCACCTGCTTACTGACGGCCAGTACATCTCCAAGCACTTCGCCGTCGATGGTGACCTGGTCGCCACTCAGGACGATGTCATTGTCGACCACTTCTCCCTGAGCAACACTCTCGCCATAAGCCACATCCTGGGCGTAGGCGGACTCGGTCAGCCCGAGTCCCAGGCTGAGAACCAGCGCCAGGACAAGCACCAGGCGCATTCCACGGTATTGCTTTGCAATCATGATTTCTCCTCCTCACTTCTTTGGGCAACCGGTTGCGATCCGGCAGCCGCCTCGATAACATTTACGCCTGATTCCGCGGCTGGCAGGCCACGTTTTTCCAACAAATCCACGCCGGTTGCGTAGCGCCAGCCATGGATAAACAGGCTGGCCTGTGAAAAAGCCAACCAAAGCAGTATGACGGTTAAGAGAATAGAAAGTGTATCAACCCAGCGCGCCACGCTCACTTCAACCGTCTCCAGCAGCCCGCGGGCTTTCACTACCTTGCCGCCAGACTCTTCCAGTGTAGTTTGCAGGCCATCCAGGCTGTTTGAAAAATTCTCAACCCCTTCCGCCACACCCGGCAGCAGGTTTTTAATCACACCTGCCGAATCCAGCAGTTCTTCCAGACCGCTGACGAGCCCAGTCACACTGCTCATACCCTGGTTCACGTCCTCCATTGCGGCTTGGGCAGATTCCAGGGCAGAGATCAGCGGCCTGACGGTGTCTAAGATTGCCTCGGTTACCGGGGTGTTCGCCACCCACACGCCAATGATGCCCGCCAGGCACAGGATTAACACCAGGCAGGCGCCAATCAGCACAGAGAAGGCCAGCACACGGGCAAATGGGTGGGGCGTTGGCGGTGTGGTTGCCATCAGCTACCTCCAGGCGGGCGTCTGGTTGGTTGATGGATGATCGGTGAAGTTGTATATCGCCGAGGCATCCACCCGGATGACAAAGATTTCCATGTTGCCATCCCTGTTAGTGGCAAACGCGATCCATTGGCTGTCCGGCGACCAGGCTGGATAGCGGTCCTGGGAAGGGCTGCGCGTCAGGTTCGTCACACTGGAGCCGTTTGAATTCATCAGGTAAATTTCCTCATTTCCATCCCGGTCTGAGGTGAAAGCAATTCGTGAGGCGTCCGAAGATCCCCTGGCCAGAGCATCGTTGGCGGGATGATTGGTCAGGTTGGTCATGTTATTGCCATCGATCGTCATGGCAAAGATTTCCTGGTTGCCGGTGCGGTTAGAGGTAAACAAGATGCGTCCGTCCGCCAGCCAGCTAGGCTGATTGTCCTGTGCGCTATCGTTGGTCAGGCGTGTCAGGTTCGACCCGTCTGTCTGCATAATATAAATTTCCGGGTTTCCATCCCGATCGGAAGAAAAGACAATCCACTGGCCATCCGGCGACCAACCTGGATATTGGTCGTTGGCGGGATGGCTGGTCAGGTTTGCCTGGGCCGTGCCATCGGCGTTCATCAGATAGATTTCGTTATTCCCATCCCGCGCCGAGACAAAAGCAACCCGGCTGCGGTCTGGCGACCAGGCCGGTTGAGTATCCAAACCCGGGCTGATGGTCAGGCGCGAGGTGCTACCATCGGCGCCATTGCCTAGATAGATTTCCGGATTGCCGTCGCGATTTGATTCAAAGAGCAGCAATCCGGGCAGCGGAGGCGGCTGTGGGGTAACGGTTATCACCGGCACAGGCGATTTTGTCACTGTCGGCACGCCGGCGTTGGCGGTTTGGGTCAGCCTGGGGTTAGAAGCGTCGCAAGGATCCAGATCACGACCATCGATGATCCCATCCGCATCCGTATCCGGGTTGAGGGGATTGGGGCAGGGAGGAACCGCCTCCTGCCCATCGCGCAACAGGTCATTATCCGTATCCGGCCTCAAGGGATCGGTCCCCCGGCTCACTTCGTCGCCATCGCGCAGCCCATCCGCGTCCGTATCCGGGTTGCGCGGATCAGTGCCGCGCTGCACCTCATTGCCGTCCTGCAGCCCATCGTTATCCGTGTCTGGGTTGCGCGGATCGGTGCTGCGGCGGATTTCTTCGCCATCAATTAAATTATCCTGATCCGTATCTGGATTCTTCGGGTCGGTGATGAAGCGCAGGACCTCTTCGCCATCTAACAGGCCATCGCCATCGGTGTCTCTGTTTTTGGGATCGGTGGTGTAGCGGCGGACTTCATCTCCGTCGAACAAGCCGTCGCTGTCCGTATCCGGGTTGTTGGGATCCGTCCCCAGCTCCTGTTCTTCCTGGTTGGTCAGGCCATCGCCATCGGAGTCTTGCTGTCCCTCGAGCGCCGCCTGAGTCTGGTTGGCGACAATCGTCGCCTGGGCATCGGCCGTCTGCTGGACTGCGGCCGTCTCATTAACAATCGCCGTTTGGAAGGCCAGGGCGGTTTGCGTGGCATTCAGGTCGGGTTCGCTGCTTCCTCCCATGCGCAGCAAGAAAAATGCCAGGCAGATGGACCCCAGACAGATGACCAAAATCACGGGCAGCACCCAGACTGGCATCAAAGCCGTGGCATATACTTCTCCCTCCAGGTCCTGGACACGTTTCTCGGAGGATTGCACGCGGGCAGTAAATAGGTAACCAATTTCCCCACCGAATAGCGGGCGGCGGCGTGGCCGGGCAGTAAACTCAACTTCGCCAGATTGTCCAGCCGCAACGCGGGTCGTTTGCGGCGGCGGCGGATCAAATTCCAGAGCGTCCGCTTCACTATCCAGGTTAATCGTGTACAAATCCTGCACGTTCCCCTGGTTGCTGATGATAACCTGGCTTAGCCTCCCAGACTCGATCCGGTCCGGGTTCAACCCGGCAGTAAAAGCCGAATAGGCTCCCAGGTTCAGGATGCAATCAATTTCAGCCGGTCGGTCTGAGACATCCTGGCTGGTTACCAGGATCTTAAACGGGGTGCGCCCGGCGCGGCTCTCCGGCAAGCGGGGTGGACTGAGGGTCACCAGAATTTCATTATGTTGCCCGGGCTCCAGGCGCACAGCCGGCATCGAGGTGGAAACCCAGCTGGCCGGAATACCCTGGACATTTAAGCGGAAAGTGTCGGTCATGATCCCCTGATTGGTCAGCACCAGCGGGATCGTGGCGCTGCCGCCAGGAGCGAGGGTGAACTGCGTGACTTCAGCCAACACGCTGATGCGCCCCTGGGTTTCTGCCGCAGCGACTGTCAGGTTGCCGTCTACCTCGATTGATCGCTCCGGATCTTGCTGGCTGACCATGCGCACGGTAAACGGATAGCGTCCGATGCGCGCTTCGGGCGCAGGCGGAGGCTCAATGGTCAAAATCAGGCTGCGTTTTTCACGAGGGGAGAGGCGCACCACCGCCGGCGGCATCAACAACCATTTGGTCGGGATGCCGAGTACAGATAGCTCGAAGTAGTCCTCAGCATCGCTCAAGTTTGCCAGGAGAATATGAACGGGTACGCTGCTGCCTGGAGCGACCGATATTTCTTTGGCCTCCAGGTCGATGCGCAATTCGCTCCCGGGAACCGTGGGTGAATCAGACATGGTGAATCTCCCTGTGCAAGAACCTACGGATGAAAATTTAATAAATGGATTATTGTTCGTGCTCATGGATTATATCAAGCAGAACAGGTGAATTTGCTATAAGTTTATTGGTCTTCTCAGAAGCCCAGGAGTTACTACCCACCCCCAACCGGAGGGAAGATGCTGATCACATCCCCAGGTGACAGCCGGGTGTCGATTTGATTTTCCAGATGGGTGATATCGCGGCCGTTGATGAAAATGTGAATGTGACTCTGCAAGTTTCCGCTTTGATCCAGCATTTCCTGACGCAGCGCCGGGTACAGGGTCACGATTTCGCCCACCAGCTGCCGCACCAGAGCGCCATCTGGCAGCAAGACTTCCACCTCCCGCTGGCCGATCATCGATCGCAAAGTTGCATAAAAGCGGACGAGCATGGTATCGTCCGCAGCTTACAAATTACTCACTAAAGACATCACCATAGCAAAAATAATCATCAGGCTGATGATAATGAAAAGAATTTGTTGGGCCCGCAGGCTTTTCAATTCGGATTTTGTGAGCTGTTTTTTCTTCGCCATATGCTTTCCTCTTCTTGACGGGTGACATTATACTCTGCATCGGAGACTCAATCCAGTTACTCTAAATGTTCTTTAATCGCCTGCGCCAGCTCCGGTGTAATCCCCTGAACCGCAGTGAGCTCTTCCAGCGGCGCTTCCTGGATGGCTTCCACAGACCCAAATTTCGTCAGCAAGGCTTTACGCCGCGCCGGGCCGATCCCAGGGATCACATCCAGGCGGGATGCAAGCCCGGTCTTGGTGCGCAGGTTGCGGTGCGAGGTGATGGCATAGCGATGGGCCTCATCCCGGATGCGCTGTACCAGGTAAAGACCCTGCGAATGGCGCGGCAGCAGTATGGAATGCGTGTTACCCGGCACAAATAACTCCTCATTTTGTTTCGCCAGACCCACCACCGGCACAACTCCCGATAGGTCAAACCGCTCCAGGACACCCACCGCCCGCCCGAGCTGCCCTTTGCCGCCATCCACCATCAGCAGATCGGGCAGGCGAGAGAAAGCCTGGTCTGTTTTCTTCCCAGGCACTTGCTCCGCTTCCTGGGCTGCTTTCCAGCGGTTAAAGCGCCGGGTGAGTACTTCCTCCATGCTGGCAAAGTCGTCCGGCCCGCTTACCGTGCGGATGTTAAACCGGCGGTACAGATTCTTCTTAGGGATACCCTGCTCAAATACCACCATGCTGCCCACAGCAGCGGTGCCCTGCGTGTTAGAAATATCGTAGCACTCGACCCGGTTCAATGGCTCAGGAAGCTGTAATGCCTCCTGCAGCTCACCCAGGGCCTGTTCCTGCCGGTGACGGTCCGCCTCCCACTGGGTCTTGAGGGCTGCCAGCGTGTCGGCGGCATTCTCAGCCGCCAGCTTGATTAATTCATGCTGCTGGCCCTCACGTGGCACCAGGATTTCAACTTTCTCGGCCCCGCTCTTCTGGCTGAGCCACTGGCGGATGATATTGGCTTCTTCGACCTCGTGAGGCAGCAGCACCTGTTGGGGCACTGTCAAAGCCTGGTTGTAGAACTGCTTCATGAATTCCGCCAGCACAGTGGCGTCCGGAGAGTCGGCCGCACCTTCCAGCAAGAAATAATCTCTGCCGATCAATTTCCCGCCCCGGATGAAGAACACCTGCACGCAGGCATCCCCGTTGGAACGCGCCAGAGCCAGGACGTCCGAGTCGATATAATCCGACGAAACCACCTTCTGCCGCTCCACCACATTTTCAATAGCCCGGATCTGGTCACGCAGCGCGGCAGCACGCTCAAAGCGCAATTCTTCAGCCGCCTGCGCCATTTCCGCCTCCAGCCGGGAAATGATTGGCTCGGTGCGACCTTCTAGAAATGAACACAGGTCGTCGATCATCTGGCGATATTCCGCCTGCAACACCACCCCAATACATGGCGCGTTGCACAGCTTAATATCGTAATACAGGCAAGCGCGCTCATCCTGGCCGGTAATCTCCCGGTCACAGGTCAGGTAGGGAAAGATGTGCCGCAGCACATCCAGGGTCTGGTGTACTGCCCAAACACCCGTATACGGGCCGAAGTAGCGCGAGCCGTCCTGCACCATCTGGCGGGTTACCGTCACCTTGGGATAAGGGCTGGCCCAGTGCACCTTGATGTATGGGTAGCGCTTATCATCTTTAAGGCGCACATTGTAGTGCGGCCGGTGCTTTTTAATCAGATTCATCTCCAGGATCAGAGCTTCCAGCTCCGACCCGACGACGATCCATTCGATATCCCAGATATTGCGCACCAGATGACTGGTGCGAGTATTTTGTTGGGTAGCTGCGTGGAAATAAGACCGGACGCGATTGCGCAGGTTGATCGCCTTGCCCACGTAGATTACTTTCCCAGCCTCGTCTTTCATCAAGTAACAGCCGGGTTTGATGGGCAGGGTATTCAGGATGGCCGCTAAGTGCTCAGAAACATCCATCGGAAAAATATTTTAACACAACGCTATTTTACGAGTAGCACTATAATAACAGGATGACTACAAATAATATGGGGGGACTGGTTGGCAATTTGCTGCGCCAAAATGGGTTGTGGCTGGCAACGGCCGAATCCTGTACTGGGGGACTGATCGCCAGCCGCATCACAGACATCCCTGGCTCATCGGATTATTTTCTTGGCGGCGTGGTGGCCTACGCCAACCGGATTAAAATCTCCCAGTTGGGCGTCTCCCCGACGACTCTGGATGAACTTGGCGCAGTGAGTCGAGAAACCGTGCTGCAGATGGCACTGGGAGCGCGGGAGAGATTTGGCGCCAACCTGGGACTGGCGGTCAGCGGGATTGCCGGCCCAGGTGGGGGCACCCCAGAGAAACCGGTCGGTTTAACCTGGATTGGTTTGAGCGCCGCGGCATCCAGCGCCGGCGGGTCGGACTATCTGGCAGCCTGGTCGTATCTCTGGCCGGGCAGTCGGCTGCAGGTGAAATCCCAAACCGCAGAGCAGGCGCTGCGGCTGCTCTATGAGTACCTGTCCGGGCTCACCCCATCCGAGCGCGTTCTTCCGCCGCCACCGTAGGCTCCAGCTTCTTGAAGAGCGGCCCGGGCGGCTGCATAATCTGCCCGGTGGGCAGCCGGCTGGGTTCCCAATGCCCGCTGGCCGATCCTGCCCGGTAGCGCAGCACGCGGTGTTCGCCAAGATCATCCACCACCGTATCGATGTACTGCTCCCCAAATAACGGCTGGGTGTAACCCAGGTAGAAGTGCAGCTTTTCGCTGGAGAAGGGGATGAAAGGCGCAAATAACACCTTCAGCGAGTCGATGACGCGCAAGGCAGTATAGATGGTCTTGCTGGCAGCCTCCCTATCGGATTTGATCTCGAACCAGGGTGCAGCCTTATCCAGGTAACGGTTTGCTTCCGCTGCCAGCCGTAAGGCTTCGCCCAGGGCAGCCCGCAGCCGTACACCCTCCAGATGTTCGCCAACACTGCCAAATCCGGCCTCCACTGTGGCAATGATAGCCAAATCTTCCGGGCGCAGATCACCAGGCTCGGGCACTCTTCCTTCCCAGTTCCGGTAAGCGAATGCCAGCACCCGGTTGGCCAGGTTGCCCCAGGTAGCCACCAGCTCGTCATTATTGCGCCGTACGAAATCTTCCCAATCCCAATCGGTATCCTTGCTCTCCGGCATATTGATTGTCAGGTAATAGCGCAAGGCATCCGGGTCGTAGCGCGAGAGGAAATCCAGCCCCCAGACTGCCCAATTGCGGCTGCCGGAAATTTTCTGGCCTTCCATATTCATAAACTCGTTGGCCGGTACGTCATAAGGTAAAACCAGCGGTTTACCTTCCAGCCCGGCAAATATCCCGGCGAACTCCTCCCCGGCTCCGGCCAGCTCGCCCGGCCAGATCACTGCGTGGAAGGGGATATTGTCTTTGCCGATGAAATAATAGGCTTTCGCCTCGGGGTTGGTCCACCAGTTCTCCCAATCTCCTGGCTGGCCTTCCAGCTGCGCCCACTCGATGGCTGCACTCAAGTAGCCGATCACCGCCTCGAACCAGACATACAGGCACTTGCCCTGCCAGCCCTCCACCGGAACGGGAATGCCCCAATCCAGGTCGCGGGTGATGGCCCGGCCATGCAGTGCGTCCGCTAGGATCTGCCCCAGGGATTGGCGCATCACATTCGGCCGCCAATAGCTCTCTCGTTGGCGCAGGAAATCGACAATCGCCGGCTGCAGCTTACCCAGGTCAAGGAAGAAATGCTCGGTTTCACGAATCTCGGGGGTGGAACCGTCAATCTTGGAGCGAGGATCGATCAATTGGGTTGCATCCAGCAGGCTGCCACAACGATCGCACTGATCGCCGCGGGCATTGGTGTAACCGCAAATATAACAGGTGCCTTCCACGTAGCGGTCAGGCAAAAAGCGCTCCTGGGAGGGAGCATACCACTGCTTCTGCTGCTCCACGTACAGGTAACCATTGTGTTGCAGTGCCAGGAATATCGACTGCGAAACCTTGAAGTGATTTTGGGTATGGGTGCTGGTGAACAGGTCATAGCACAGACCGAGCTTCTCGAACAGCTCCAGGAAGCTGTTGTGGTATTTATAGTATACCTGGAGCGAGGTGGTGCCTTCCGCATCCGCCCGGACGGTGACCGGCGTGCCATGCGCATCCGACCCGGATACCATGATCACCCGATTGCCTGCCAGCCGCTGGTAACGCGAGAAAATATCCGCCGGCAGATATGCCCCGGTAATATTGCCAACGTGGATTTGTGAGTTCGAGTAAGGCCACGCCACCGCAGCCAGGATATATTTGGACATGGAAAACCTCCAGAAAGACGATATCAATGGTTGATGCAAAATAAAAGGGCTGCCCGGTCAGGACAGCCCGATGATTCCTGTTGAGTGCGTTTAGCTACTCTTCCAGCATGGGATGGCTGCCCGACTCCCGGCGCGCGCTGGCATGACCATGCTGCACATCATGGGCGTGGACTTGCCATTAACCGGATAGATGCAAGGATTTTCGACCATAGTTCGAGTTTAAATCCGCGGCTTGCTTTTGTCAAGAGCCATCACGTATACTCTTTCAAACGCCGCGCCCGGCAGGGCTGCCGTAAGCGGCGTAAGGCTTTGCCTTCAATTTGGCGGATACGTTCACGCGTCAG
>Ga0105097_10000860_pt1 | contig 14271 bp, 21 predicted proteins | sample PPLLak12cMay2015_FD_87035 | JGI IMG/M metagenome (GOLD analysis project Ga0105097, IMG submission 87035) | Freshwater sediment microbial communities from Prairie Pothole Lake near Jamestown, North Dakota, USA - PPLs Lake P7 Core (1) Depth... | ecosystem: Environmental > Aquatic > Freshwater >... | reverse complement strand
TAATGATGATCATTGCCCACTATCAGATTCTGTTTATGGTGATGCGGTATTTGATGGCCTTCTTGAGAAGTTAGCAGAACCCGTTGGTCAACATATTGGTATTAAGTTGTTACCTACATACACATATGCTAGAATCTATCGCCCCGGTGAAGTTCTTGAGCGTCACACCGATAGACCAGCGTGCGAAATAAGTGGCACTATGACTTTGGGTTATGATGGTGTTAAGGTATGGCCAATTTATTTTACCGGAGATAACAACGACCACACCGGCAACAGAATAGACCTTAATCATGGTGATCTATTAATGTATCGCGGAGAAGAACTCATACATTGGAGACCGGCATTCAAGGGTCAGTGGCAGGTACAGGTATTTTTCCATTTTGTCGATGCCGATGGTGAACACGCAGCAGAAATGTATGATGGTCGCCCTTCATTGGGACTATCCTCTGCCACTAAAGGTCTGACGGAAGTGCCTGATGCTGAAAAGGACTTGGCAACTAAGGCAATTGAAAACATTCAAAGACCAGTATATTTCGGTGATCAATTACCCAAGCAACAATCCGCAGATGCAGTTTTTCCGATATTCGGTGGGGTAATGATTCCTAGCTGGGATTTATTCATACCCGGAGTTTTAACTGTTAATAGAGAAACGCACCCGCATTTTGCATTATCGGATGAAGAGTGCCAAGCACTTATAGATTTTGCACACGACGATTATGCTGATCCCGGTAGCGTAGGTATGGGCAATAATGGGCTGGTAGATAAGCGAATTCGTAATGTTAATTTGTATAGAATCCCATTGATGGATTCTACTAGATGGATTTTTGATAAATTGGCCCGCGTTGTTAGCATGGCCAATGCCGAATATTTCGATTATGAAATTATGGGCATCACACATGAATTGCAGTTATTGCATTATGAAACGAGTTCAGACCCCGGCCACTATAGTTGGCACGCAGATGTTGGTGATCTAACTTCAGCTACTAGAAAAATATCGGTGTCCATACAACTAAGTGACCCAAAAACCTATCGCGGCGGCTCATTGGTAATCAATGCTAATGGCCGAGAGGTTCGGGCAGATGATAGTAGGGGTACAATTAATTTGTTCCCGTCTTACGCTGTGCATCGAGTTACCCCTATGGAACACGGTGAGCGATGGGCCTTGGTTATTTGGGTCCACGGGTCTAGAAGATTTAGATAATTACAAGAGGTATATTAAATGTCTGAAGATGATAAGAGTTTAACAAATGCGGATGACTCCTTTGATATTATAATTCGCAGGGAGTCTGGAACGTTGACGTTACCTGAAGTGGCTGGTGAGCATTTACCCACATTGGCAGATGTATACGGTAGAGGTATGTTGGCAGAGTTAAAAAGCTTTGGTGGTAAGAGCCTAGCAGACAATATGGCTAGAGTTGATAAAGCTATAGCCGACACTAGAGAATTAAACAACGTATACAACAGAAACCACTCCGCATGGACTAGAGCGTACATTAATTTGGATAACTACGATCCGTGGTTTAATATGCGTCAGGTATCTGCCGAAATATCTTCCAGACGAGCGGCATTGACAGAAGCTAAGTGGAGACATTTAGAAAATGAAATCAAGGTCAAAAAGATTTTGAGAAAAATTGAAATGTATAAGAATCATTTTTCAAAGCTTGATGCACAAGTTAATGGCGGATTAGTGGATTATGATCCAGTTGAACCCATTTTTCTAGATGTTGATGATGAGGGTAAAAAATCATACATCCATCCAGATAGAAATATGGCGGAACTTGATATGTATATGCTTGAGACCGAATTGGCTAAGATACAGGAAGGGCTATTGAGTGGTATGCATTATATCGAGGGGGCCATGAAAGAGGTTCTTATATTGGACGATTTGTATAAGCAGTTACAGGAACAGATTAGTGATTTCAATGAGGCTGATTATGAGAAGGCTAATGCTAGGGCACACTTAGCACAGGCAATTTCACAGTCATTGCGTGATGTTCGCGGCGGTGGTAGCATTAGCAAAGGTGAGCAGAGGTTTCTTGAACAGATTGGTGTCAACCCCTCAGTTATTCAGGACATACTCCGTGATTATGTAGAAAACACCGAAAGGGCAACAAGCCCCGAGACTGGAACTACAGATATTTCAATAAAAACATTGAAATCTTTCATTGATAACTTAACGGATAATATTATGAAAACTGGTGCTGTTGAACTTAAGGCTGAACTATTTGGTCTAAAGCCACACCAAGACGAAAGTTACATGTTTTTGGATAGAATCGGTAATACATCTAAGTTACTAACAAATGAAGAATAAATTACGCAACTTTATTAATTGGTATACCGTCCCAGCCGCATTAAGCTGGGACGATTGGGAGGTATGGAAAGCTTCTACCAAAGGAGCCCATCCAATCCAATACTTTTTTAGGTCAACTTTAACTTCTTGGTTTAGAGTTAGAAAGATGGTTGTTCATGACTGGTTGAATCTAATAAAGTATAGGGTACACCCAAAACACCGATATCATGTTATTAAGCCAAGATCACTTAAGCCGGGATATCATGATTTTGATTCTAGAATTAGGGCATCAGCATTTGATCTGCTATCAGTATTTGCTGAGAAGTATCTTATGGGTGACGGTATTAAGGGCACGAAATGGCATGATGACGATATTCCAGAACCAGATGCTTATGATTATCAACTATTAATTGATCAGATTGATAGAGAATCACGGATAATCGAACTGCGTAATTGGTGGGTTATAGAGAGACCAACCCGAGATATTGATAGCTTAATAACCAAACCAGATGAACCAGAAGGCGCACCGTTTTCTTGGATGCTGTCAGAAAAATATAGGGACACGCAGGAATTCCAAATTCATCGAGACTATTACAATAAAATATCAGAACTAGAACAGCAGTTCTTTGAAGAAGATACCAAAAAATTCCATGAATTAGTTGATCTTCTACCACATCTTTGGTATTGACACTTCTAAGTTTCTCTGCTAAATTGGCAGAATGAAACGTAAAGAACAAATCATTTTTGAAAACCTGTTTGATATATGCGGTGATGTGGAACCAGTAGACGGTTCCCGTCACGCCGCAGCCGTTATTAAAAAGGGCATGATATATGGTTCCGGTGTTAATGTAGCAAAAACCGATCCCATGCAACAAAAGTTTTGTTCTACTGAAGGCAAGGCATTTATTCATGCTGAAATGCTTGCAATCAAACGGGCTATAACTCAACTGCGAACCACCGACCTTAGTGATTGCACGTTGATTGTAGTTAGAAGTAAGTATAATTCCAATAAAGACAATGTGTTAGGTAATTCTAAACCTTGCGAAGCTTGCGAAGCAGCTATTGAACATCACGGTATTCGCAAGACCATTTATTCGTTGGATGATGGGTATGGAGTATTAGTAAAATGAACAGTCAATATATTAAATATCCCCGAACTCCCCATCTACCTTGGAGTATGGGGACTACAAGCGATGATATTAAACTTAAGACCTTTGATATGTTCAAAGGTAAGGAAGTTGTTGTCACCGAAAAAATGGACGGTGAGAACACTACGATGTACCGCGATCATATTCATGCACGGTCATTAGATAGTGCTTATCACCCGTCAAGGACTTGGGTAAACAACTTATGGGGTAAGATTAATTATTTGATCCCTGAAGAAGTTAGACTTTGTGGAGAAAATATGTTCTGGGTACATTCAATTGTGTATACTGAATTACCCTCTTATTTCCTATTGTTTTCCGTTTGGTCGGGTGACACTTGCTTATCGTGGGATGAAACATGCTCTATGGCTACAGAGTTAGGTCTTGATACCGTTCCAGTATTGTACCGTGGGGGTTGGGACGAAAAGCTTGTGAAGTCCTTATACGGCCCGGAGAAGAGTAATACTTCTGAGGGATATGTGGTAAGAGTTGCAAGTAGTTTCAAATATCAAGACTTCTCAACCAATGTTGCAAAATTTGTACGTGAAAAACATGTGCAAACCGATCAACATTGGTTAAGGTCCGGTGGTGAACTGAACATGCTCAAAATTAAGAAATGAGAGCATGTTCAGTTCTTATTTCATATGATATAATACAATTTTGGAGATATTAGTATGAACGAGTTGGTAATAACTATAACTGGACCAAGCTGCACAGGCAAATCAACGTTAGCGAAGAAACTTATTGATACTGGCAAATATACTGAAATTGTATCCACTACAACCCGCCCCATGAGGGCGGGTGATGTCAATGGCGTTAGTTATCATTTTGTATCTAAAGAACAATTTGATACGATTGAAATGTTAGAGACCATCCATTTCAACGGAAATTATTACGGTGGAAGCGTTGCTGAATTTGAAGAAAAGTTTCAATCTGGGTTAACTCCAGTTATTGTAGTAGAACCCAACGGTATGCAACAAATAAACAACAATGCAAAGCTTCGCGGGTGGAAGGTTTTGAATATTTTTATTGATATTCCCGCCGAACTACAAGCAAAACGTTTTCTTATTAGGTTTATCGAAGACTATTTTTCAACTGTTGTAAACCAAACTAGGCATGCACAATCTTCGGATGAGATTCACGCCCAACCTCTCGGTGAAATTATCGGTATTTACAAAGATATTCGTAGTAGAGAAGACTCACTATTAACCGAATATTCTAATAGACTTGCATCTATGCAAACTGTTGAATCTCAGTGGCTTGATATGTTCTATCAATGGGCCTCTGATAATTATCTTTATTACCTGTCATTTGATTCTGATAATTCAGTACAGGTACTTTCAGAAATTATGGACAACGCCGAATATATGTTGACATAAGCTATGGAAGTATGTAATATCTCCCTATTGTTTAGGAGATACACAAATGGCAGAGTTTAAAGCTAAAGTTGAAGCAATCACTATAGAACCCCACCCAAATGCCGATGCTTTGGAGCTAGCAGTTATAGGCGGATATCGTGCAATTGTCAAGAAGGGGCAATTTCAATCTGGTGACTTGGCTGTGTATATCCCAGAACAAGCAGTTCTTCCTGCATGGCTAATTAGTGAAATGGGCCTTGAAGGTAGACTTGCAGGTAAACAGAGCAACCGCGTTAAGGCTATTAAACTTCGTGGGGTTCTCTCTCAAGGATTAGTATATCCAGTACAAGCATTTGATGCTCCGTGGGAGTTTGAAGGCGAATACAAAGGTACAATGAGAATCAGTTTTATAAAAACCAGAACCACTAAAGAACATTATGTTGAGTTGGGTAGTGATGTTACTGAAACATTGGAAATTGTTAAATATGAGCCACCAATTCCGGTAAGTATGCAGGGGCAAGTGTTTAATGCCACAGGTATGACTTTGAAGTATGATATTGAGAATATCAAGCGTTACCCCGATATTATTAAACAGGGTGAGCCATGTGTGATCACTGAGAAATTGCACGGTACGTGGTGCTGCTTTGGATATCACCCCGATGCACCCCACGAAATCGTTACCTCTAAAGGACAGAGCGCAAGTGGTCTAGCATTCAAGTTTGTTGAAGAAAATTACAAAAACATTTATGTTAGAACATTTAAGCGATACCAAGAGGCGTTAGACAAAGCAAAGTCGGCATTCCCCGGTAAAGCAGTTTATATTGTTGGTGAAATTTTTGGAAGGGGAATTCAAGATTTGGCATACGGCCAACAAGAACCAGAGTTCAGAGTGTTTGATATTTATGTTGGTAATCCGGGTGAAGGTAGTTATATGCCACCGCTAGCCATGATTGAGTGGGTTCCTGAATTTCTTGGGCTACAAACTGTACCAGTATTGTATGTTGGTCCAATTGAAGATGGTGCCATTGACCAATACACAAACGGCAAGGAAACTGTTTCGGGTAAGGAGGAAAATATCCGTGAGGGTGTAGTAATTACTCCCTTAATCGAACGTCTGAGCCCTGAAATTGGTCGGGTTAAACTTAAAAGTATCAGCGAAGCATACTTGCTTCGCAAAGGTGATGCTACGGAGTATACCTAATTAAAGTTAGTTAGGCTTACTTCAAAATTAAGCGGACTATTTGGTGTAGAGCTAGTAACCTGTTTTGAAACTTCAGCACTGAAACATGACTCTTCGCCCGCAGTATTTACTGCGGTCATTGTCACAAAGTAGGTGCCGGGTTCAGGTACAGTTATTGTTGCAGTTGTAGCATTAACGTCAGTTATTGTAACAATGTATTGATATGGGAATACTGATCGACAGTTAGCTAGAAAGCATGTCTGTGCAGTTTTATCTAGTCTACCAGAACCGAGAGAATAGTAAATTTTGTAGCTACTTAACCCGCTAGTGGCCAGTGCTGATCCGTCGCATTGCTGTGTAGGTGCTCTCCACTCTAGCGAAACTCGTTCAGCACTAACCTGTCCGGGGAACATAATCCCCAGACAGGTCAGACTAACTAGAAGAGCTAAAATAAGTTTGTTATTTTTTCCCACAAACTACGCAGCCATTCTATTATGCGACGGAGAAAAGTAAAGGGGGATTTGGTACTCTGTCTGACCATAGAAAGGTGACAGCGTTAGACCACCCGGATACTTTTGCTGGTTCGTCTGCATTGATAGCCCTGATAGCTACAGTGTGCTCACCCGCGTCCCATTCCATTGAGCCTACAGGTGCTTCATAGAACTCGTTTGGCTGCAAAGCGCCAACGATAGTAGCCTTAGCTACAAAACCAGACCCAGTGTTTTCACCTAGTTCATAGTTAATATCGTAGTCGATTTGTGTACCGTCTTCGTTCGTTTGTGGGGCTTGCCATCTAAAAATTGTTGGGTTTGCCATGATTCCTCCATTAATTGTTGTACAGATATTTAGTCAATTTACAATTTTATTACAATAATAAATTATTGATTTTCGTTAAGTTTTTTATAAAAATTTGAGATACTTTCTATCTCTTCAATAGAACCATTTGATTTTAATTGATTTGCTCTTAGAGAAATAATTATCACATTATCTTTGGTATATCCTTTTGTTGAGTCTATTCTATCGAAACTTATAGAATCTTGTTTGGCTTTACCTTTATGGAAGTATAGTGGCATCCCTAATATGGGGCATGTTACAGGTATACCTATCTCATCTATATCGGTTGGGGTTAGATTGAACGGTATCCCGCGACGATTTGCACTGGCCTTTAACTGAGACCATAATTGTTTTACGTCCTTAGTTGTGATATCATATGTGTTCATAGAAATATATACACTGGAATAAGATATATGAGCATGGCACAAGAGCACTTGGATATTATTAAAACGTTTTATGGTGATGATCGAGCTAAGAGGTCAGGTATCCCATTGATTAATCATATTCTTGAAGGTCTTGACGTATTACAATATTTGAATGCTTCCGATATGGTCAAATCGGCATGGTGCATCCACCCTATAGTACAGAGTGATAAAGATTTTACTAACGAATTGAATCATAAAATGCTACATCCGGCTGATTCGTCTGCTATACTTCTTGCCGTTGAATATCGCCATATAGCTAATTCTTTTTTGTCTATAGATTTGGAAAGGATTGAATCGGATGAAATAATTGACATGGGAGAGTTGTTATTGGGGCAAATGTACAGTGACACCATTAAATTAATGCTAATTGCCGATAAGGTTCAAAACCATAAAGATTTTATTAAGCAACCCCCAAATACTTATCCCAATGCTGATAATCTAGATAGATACTTTAGGTTGTGGCTTTATGATATTTTAAAATTAACCAAAGAGCAGCACGAATCTATTCTAGGTGCCATTAAGTTATGAAAATAGTTATCAATTTTTTTAGACGAATATTTAATATACTTTCAATAAGTAAAAAAACTATTACCCACCCCCCAATAATTGTAGATAAAGAAGAAACTTTTTCAGTAAAAAAATTAACAGAACTTGGTAATGCTAGCCTATATTGGGACAGTCTTTATTCTACATACTCAGATGGCATTAATATGTTAGATGCGGTTACAGTAGACATGGTATGTAGATCATTAAAGCAACGTCTGGCTTTAAATGGCATTTCAGTTGTAAGCTGTGAAATTGATAAAATTGGTAAGCATGTTTACCTTTATATCTTTGTAACAGAAAATGATACGGTGGTTGAATATTATGACAAAAAGTGATTATGCTAGATGGAGCCTATCAGCATCTTTAAAGTCGGATTGGGATGAACGAACTTTCCTATTAGCTGATATGATTCCAGATACTGCAACAACTATTATTGAATTTGGTGCAGCAAATATGGTAATTAAGGATAGATTGCTGCCCCACCAAGAATACACCCCTTCTGATTTGGTCGATAGGGGACCGGGAACTATAGTCTATGATTTAAACCAATTACCTTATTCATTTATTGAAAATAAATATGACGTTGCGTTTTTCAGTGGCGTTTTAGAATATGTGCATAATGTGCCGGAATTGGTTAGATATGTAAGTACTTTTTCAGATATTGTGATATGTTCTTACGCCCACCAGCCTATCAATCCAGCGAGACGCATTAACTCAAAATGGGTAAATAGTTATAGTAAGAATAAACTGTTAGAGATTTTTAAGGATAATGGATTTAAAAATGATAGTTATGGCACTTGGTCATCTGGGCGTCAAGGACTCTATAGATTCATTAAAGCTTAATACAGGGAGAATATCATGGAACGTGTTTTAGAAATTAAAGCTGCTGAAGGTGGCGAAGATTCAAGATTATTTGTAGAAGAATTGTCGAATGCTTATATTCGTCTAGCCAGCACGTTCGGCTGAACGGTAGAAAAACGTACCCATGATAGGTCAGTACAATTAAAATTTCAAGGAAGAAATTTAGATGGATTGGATAATGAATCGGGTGGTCACCGTATACAGCGAGTACCACCTACTGAGAAACGTGGTAGAGTACATACCTCCACTGTTACTGTTTCTGTACTTAATCCTAATGTAGTATCAGTAGATGAAAACTATACGAAAATATCAGATGAGTATTTTCGTGTTGAATGGTTTTCTGGAACTGGTGCGGGTGGTCAGCACAGAAACAAAAAACAGAATAGTTGTCGTGTAATACACATACCAACTGGTTTGGTAGAAACTCGGCAAGGAAGGACTAGGGAGGCTAACTTAAAGGATGCTAAGGACGCACTCTTAGCCACTTTGAGTAGATCATCTAGAAACTTTATTAACGGTAAACTGTCTGATATTGCTAAGGATCAACGGGGCTCTGGTATGCGTGGAGATAAGATGCGTACCTATAGGTTCCAAGATGATCACGTTGTGGATCACAATAGTGGTAAAACTGCCAAAGCCACTAAAGTTATGAAAGGTAATTTTCAACTGTTGTGGTAATCATTCGAATGTGTTATACTGATATATACTTTAGTAAAGGATAAAAACATGCTATAGATTACAATAATTCCTAAAGTCTTCAGCGGGTGGTAGATAGTTACCATCCGTGGTCCTCCTAGACTAATAATTGATTCTAACTTTTAAGTTCAGACCAATTATTTTAACATACAACAGGAGGATTAAAATGGTCACATCAGTACAAAACATTAAATTCCAAATTTTCGAAGATAAGAAGCAATATAAGGCATTTCGTCAGTCTTGGAAAGATTTCATAAATTCAGGTAAACATAAGCCTCACTACGAAGTTGATAGCTACGGCAATAAGACTAAGATTAGTTCTTTAACTAATGTCCATCATTTGCTGTTCTATGTTATTTTGGGTAAGGATTTATCGGTAGTGTTTAAGCCATCTGTAAATCCAGATAAGTCCCCATCATTTAACCATGCATATTATGAGTTAGGGTTAGTAATAAAATTAGCTAAAAATGTTCTAGCTTATGACAGGGGTGATGATCCGGGGCTACCGAAATATGTTACTGAAGAAAGAAAAACTCAGTTTATAGAATCTTATAGATCACGTTTATCACAACTATTGAGGCCATTCGGTGATTCATTAAGTTTGGAAATGTTATCAAAGCTTGAAGATTCTTTAGTTGGTGTAACTCTAACTAATAAGTAAATTGATATCTAGGGTATAAATAATATGAAAGGGCATCCGCTGTGGTGCCCGACCATATTATGAGACCTTATAATGCGAGTCAATGATATTTTAATTGAAAGATTGTTAGTTAAATCAGACCTTAAGGATTTTGAACGAATCGGTGACTTCGACAAAAGCTCATCATTTAGGGATGCCAAGGATAGGAAAATGTTAACCAATCCTAAATTCCGAGATATTGTAGCTAAGAAATTCAGTAAAACCCATTACGATATTAACATGTATTTTGTTAATACACCAAAAGGTAATAAACACACCGAGGTTGGGGCAGTTGATTTAGATTGGGTTAGACAAAATCTTGGTGACGAGGTTGCCGATAAAGTTGAACCTAATTATCAACAAGATGGTGAAGTAAGTGTCATATTTACCAATAACAAAGGCTCGGCAAGGATTAATATGACACCTTGGATCATGGCACATAGGATGGGACATGCATTTGCAAGACCTAATGGTGGGTTTGGTAGGGGGATGCAGAGACAGTTTCATTCATATCATGAGGCAGTTAATGCTATAAATTCTACTTTTCAAACTATACTTCAAGATGTTTATGGGGTTAAGAGCTATGATGGTAAAGGATTTTGGGGTCCAAAAGAACGCAGGGACCAATTACTTATGAAGCATTTGAGTCATGCGCTAGGCACATTTAAGTCTGCTAGAGATAAAAATTTGAGAGACTATTTTGAAATATACAATGAGCTTTTTGCACAATATCTAATAACTGGGAAGGTTACTCTAAATGAATTACCTAGAACTTTAAAAATTGGTAGGGATGCATTATATGTGCGAGACAGTGAAGCCTACGAAGAAATGAAAGATTTAGGTAGTCTAGAACGCACTCTTGAATATTACTTCGATGAATTACTTAGCGAAGCTGGACATTATATACTTGTAATGTAAGGTATTTTTCCGCAATTGCCGTAAACTAAATACCTTTACACGATAAGGAGTTAGATATGGTAAAAACAAATTTAAATATGGGTGTTGTTGAAGACGGAATTCTCTTTCCGGTACTTAGCTATAAGTGGTTTATAGATACATCGTTACCAGAAGAGTATAATGACATTGTTAGAAAACAAGCCGTTAGACTAGAGGTTAATATTGTAAAGCGCATGCTGACTATTGAAGTCGAACAGCCCCTCCCCTACGCATCTAAAATGTTTGGTGCCATTGAAATTTTATCAAAGGGTACTCACCGTATTACCGTCCAACATCCATCGGATATTGATACTTTTGTTAATCTGGTTTCATTTAACGCTAGTCTAGTAGATCATTCATATAAATTAGATTATGCTGAACAGACTGAAGTTTCTAAACACGTTTTAGTTTTTCAATTTTGATATGATACTATCTAGAAAATACAAATACGTTTTCATTTCAACACCCAAGACGGGTTCGCATTCATTCTTTAAATTACTACAAGATGAATTTGAGGGTGAACGACTAGGGCCGGAATTTCATAGGACTAAGATGCCTGAAAAAACTGACGGGTATTTAGTGTTCTCAACATGTAGAAACCCATATGACCGTTTGGTGGCCCTATGGAATTCTATTCTGTTTTCAAACGGTAATCGTCCAGATAAACATGGCTACCGTGATACTTGGCTTTCTGTTCTTAGGAATGATGACTTTGAAACATTCGCAAAGTTTGCAGCTAAACATAAAGATGATATAGAATATGTTGCTAAGGTTCGTATGCCGACGCTAATGACGCCCCAATACAGATGGTATGATAAGTTACCGGCTCACACTATACCGTTACATCTTGAAAATATAAAAGATGAATTTAATGCATTGACATTTGTAGAGCATGAGGTTAATATACCTCATGCTCTTAAACGTACTCACGCATCGTGGGACGAATTAAAGAACGAAAGAATTATACATTATGCTAATCAATGGGCTGGCAAAGATTTTGAAAAATTTGGCTATATAAAAGAAGAGATTTGATATGAAACTATTTGAATTCAAAAAAGGAGGCGATCATGTTTAGGTAACTTCACGTAACATAGGAGAACCTAAATATGAAGACACTAAAAACTATTGAACCTTATGCTGTTAAGTACCGCATTTGGGATACAGTAGATTATGGTATTGTATATGAAACTTCAGACGTTGTAGAACTTTCATATGTATACTATGAAAGCTATATGGCACGCAAAGTACCAAACTACAGTTATGGTTTCTTAGATGCTAGATACTATCAAGAAATTTCTGTACCTAGATATGAAGTATTCACTGAATTCGGTGAACCAGTCGATATCGTTCCGAGATACAGAAACTGGCGTTACAAGGAACGCTACGAGAAACCTCTAGATGTGGTTTATACCAAAAAGAATCCTAACAAAATTAAAAAAGGGTATTTCGATAACGGTGAACGCTATGGTTGGCGTCGTAGTCACATTAAGCCTTGGCATCATTACCCTTATATTTCTATGGGTTATTTCAGGGCGGTTAAAACTCAAAACGAGCGTAGGCAAAACGCAGCCATAATTGCAGATTATGGCGATAATGTTGTTAGGGGGAGGCGTCGCAGCAAACAGCTTCCTAGTGCTTGGGATGATATTCCCGTCCACAGTTGGGATTTAGTTAAAAGTTGGAAGCATAATAGTAAGCGCCGCCACCAATGGAAGGTCAAATAAATACTATTTGACAACATTGTATTACTGTACTAAAATGTGGGTTTATGGCTACGGGGCCGGATGGAGAGGTACATCCCTCATAAGGATGCCGTAGTTGGTTCGATTCCAACCGTAGCTACCAATTATGGAAGTATATGTTAACATCAATTAATCTGTTCGGTGGTCCCGGCACAGGCAAGTCTACTACAGCAGCACTTGTGTTCGGCAACATGAAGCAAAAACATTATAATGTTGAGCTTATTACTGAATACGCAAAGACCCGTGTGTATGAAGAACATTGGTCGGTGTTCCCCGATCAAATTTATATTTTCGCTAAAATGCTAAGGCAATATAATAGGTTTGCAGGTAAAGTAGATTTTGTAGTGTCCGAATGCCCCTTACTTTTGAGTGTGGTATACGCTAGATACATGAGTCATGATTATGTTAATTTTGAACCCTTAGTTGTTGAAGCCGTAAGTAAGATGAACAATATAAATATAATGCTTACGAGAACTGTACCTTATCAACCAAAAGGCCGCAATCAAGATTTGGAAGAAGCTGAACGAATTGATTGTATTGTTCGTGATGTGTTAACGCAGTATAATCAAAATATTATTGAGTTACCAGTTGACGATAATACTGTAACTGGTATACTGAATATGCTACCTAGTAATGGATTTAAATAATGAGAATATTTTTTGGGAATATGCCGGATAATGTTTGTACATTTTCGGTAGGGAATCACCAATCACTGCAATTCGATTCCAATGCGTTGATTTCTATCAATTCTCAGGGTGGTAATGCACGACATGAATTGAAAAATATTCTCTTAAAGGGTATTGCGGCAACTGGTCTTCAGATGAATGACCAACACCAAAACGACTTGGATACAGTTATTGATAAATACCTTAGTATCCTCTTAGTACAACGGTAGGGTGGCAGAGTGGTTTATCGCGCCACACTGGAAATGTGGTGGTCTTAACAGGCCGCGTGGGTTCGAATCCCACCCCTACCGCCAATTCATTGATATGTTCCTAATAACATGATATACTTCGAACTCTATCGGAGAAAGTTATGATTCGTTTATTAAATCAAACATATAGACCTAACGCCAAAGTAACCGGCTGTTACACCCAACCTCACAGAAAGTATCACGACATTAATCACATCAATTATATGCTGAATACTTTAGATTCAATTAAAGATCAATTATTTGATTTTTCTGGAATGCGAGATATTTGGGATAATGCAGATTTTTTGGCAACGTATTGGGCCGTTATGTACCATGACATCGTATATAATATTCCCGATCCCGATAAAACAAATGAAGAATTAAGTGCGGTAATGTTCTTGGAAGATTCCGGTAATTGGGAATATGGTTATGTAGTTGAACAGGCCATTTTGTCAACTAAGACACATATTCTATCCGATGATGCTCATACTGTCTCTAAAGTTTTAGTCGATCTTGACTTATGGGCATTGGCTGATGAAACTATGTTTTATAAAAATAACGAGTTGATTAAAGCTGAAGTTGGTGCTAACGATGAGCAGTGGCGCGTTGGTCGAGGCGCATGGCTTGAGCAATTTCTCAATAGAAAACAAATCTATTATACCTCTG